>Ga0213870_1000054_pt1 | contig 59308 bp, 50 predicted proteins | sample WICALVC2017_Meta_FD_160119 | JGI IMG/M metagenome (GOLD analysis project Ga0213870, IMG submission 160119) | Freshwater microbial communities from subterranean cave lake in Wind Cave National Park, South Dakota, United States - WICALVC2017 | ecosystem: Environmental > Aquatic > Deep subsurface >...
AGGCAGCGATCCATGTGACTTTGACAGGCCACGAGAGCTTGAGAGGCTTTCCCGATCCGACGAACCCCTTACCGAGAGCCGTCGCGCGGCCCTGTGCCTCCCAGATCTGGTTCAACGATTCGAGGAGAAACTGCTCGGCACGTTCCTGATCCTGGAGAAGTGAAACGAGCCGCCTCGTTGCGTGTCGAAATTCCTCCTCAAGCTCAGGACTGACATTCGGACCTCGCGCTTGGCGTTCCTCCTCGAGCACACGAAGCTCGTACCGGAGGATTTCTTCCTGGCGCTCCAGGATCGCCTGCTCAATGCGCGCCCGGCGGACTTCCTCCTCAGCGGCTTTCGTGATGAGCGCAGGATCCCGGTACTGCCCTCCGACAGGAGGAGGAACAACCACTTCCTCTTCTCTTTCCTTTATTTCTTCTATTCCCTCTCTTTCTTCTATTTCTTCTGCTCTCTCTATTTCCCCCTGAGTGACCTGCGCCGTGACGCTCTCTCCCACCGACCCTGCACCAAGGTAGAAGTACGCCGCAACTCCCCCCACAATCAGCGAGAGCGTCAACCACGGTCGCGGGATATCGATCTCGATCTGCATTTCACGCTAGTGTAGCACAAAAACCGCAGACGATCTACGCTGCTCATTGACCCTTTCTCCCGACGTCAAGAGTCCATGTTTCCGATCCGTGACCACGAGCCCTCGGCGCGCTTCCCGTTCCTCACACTCGGCCTCATCGGACTCAACGTCTGGGTATTCTTCCTCGAGCTGACGAGCCCAGACCTCGAAGGATTTATCCGCACGTGGGCACTCGTTCCGAATACCCTCGACATCGCAGATCCTGCGTCACTCGCCCCCGTCCTCACTTCGCAGTTCCTCCACGGAGGGTTTGCCCACATCCTCTTCAACATGTGGTACCTCTGGATCTTCGGCGATAACGTCGAGGGGCACTTCGGGCATGGAAAGTTCCTGCTCTTCTACCTTACAAGCGGGAGCATCGCGGCACTCTCGCAACTCTTCTTTCTCCTTGGATCCGATATCCCGATGCTCGGAGCCTCGGGTGCGGTCGCGGGAGTCCTTGGTGCGTACCTGGCGCTCTTCCCTCACCACCGAGTGGACGCCCTCGTACCTCTTGGCTTTTTCCTTGCTCGCACGACCCTCCCCGCCGGCGCTGTGCTCTTCTTCTGGTTCATCACACAGCTCTTCAATGGCACGGCATCCCTCGCCGCGGTGGGCGCGCACACTGGTGGGATAGCCTACGCGGCCCACATCGGCGGATTTGTGTTTGGATGGGGGATTGCGAAGCTCCTTCGGAAACCATCTTCTTCTCCATGGGTCGTGCCGTGAGCACCCTCTCGTGGCTTCTGGGTCCGCTCCTCCTCGTACTGATCGCATTCGGGCGATCACTCTCTCAAGGATTTGCTCCGATCGATGACTCCCTCCTCATTGTGGAGAATCTCGCGATCCGAGGTGTAACACTCGAGAACCTCAGGACCATCCTCACGACCTTCGATCCAGAGCTCTACATCCCGCTCGTGTTTGCAAGTTTCCAACTCGACTACACACTTGGAGGACTCAACCCCTGGATCTTTCACCTCACGAACATCCTCCTCCATGCCGTGAACGCAGCGCTCGTCGCATGGTTGCTCTTGTTGCTCACACAGAAGCGCGGCCTCTCACTCCTCGGTGGTTTCATCTTTGCGGTGCACCCTCTCCACACTGAAGCCGTTGTCTGGATTGCCGGACGGAAGGATCTCCTCTCGACGCTGTTCTACCTCCTCACGTGCAGTACCTACATCCACTACCGCTCGGGGAAGCGCGCAGTGTATGCCGCGAGTCTCCTCTGTGCATTTCTTGCTCTCCTCTCAAAGGCAATGGCGGTGACCCTCCCCGCGGTCCTCCTCCTCTACGATGTTCTAATCGAGAAACGCCCGCTTGATCGACGTCTCATCCTCGACAAAATTCCATATGTGCTCCTCTCCATTCTCTTCATGGGCATTGCGACATTCGGAAAGGAGCGTGTGATCGCATCAAGCTCTCTGCTTGAGACGATTCTCATGGCAGGGAAGAGCACGATCTTCTACGTGCAACAATTCTTTGTGCCGCTGCGCTTCAGCCTCTACTACCCCCATCGCGGAGTGATCGCACTTTCAGATCCGCAGTTTCTGATACCGCTCGTTCTGATCCTCTGCACCATAGCGATCGCCCTGCGTTTCATACGGAGAGCTTCCTGGCTGCCGTTCGGGCTTGCCTTCTACCTCATCACACTCTCTCCAACCTTCCCCAACTTCCACAAGGGGGCGGCGATGTTCTTTGCTGTTGATCGCTACGCCTACCTTCCATCGATTGGGATCCTCTTCCTGCTCGTCACCGCTCTCGCGAAGTTCTCTGAAAAGTTTCGGGCCGCAAAACCGGGGCCTCATCTCGCCTCTGTCCTCCTCCTTGTCCTCCTCACCGTCTTCTCCCTACGACAAAGCCGTGTCTGGGATTCTGCTGAGAGTCTTTTCTCCCACGCACTCACACTCTACCCAGAATCTATCAATGCCCGCGTCGACCTCGCGAGGCTGTACCGCGAACAAGGAAAAGAAGAAGAGGCGTTCACGCTCCTCAAGGAAGGGCTCCGGTACGGAGATGATCTGTACCTGCGCATCGCCGCCGGCGCCGTCTACGCAAAGATCGGTCAGATCGCTGATGCCCGAGAGCAATTCGAGAGAGCACGGGAGATGGACCCCAGGAACCCCGATCCAGTGTTCGCTCTCGGCTCTCTGTATGAGCAAATAGGGGAGGAGGGGAGAGCACGTGCGCTCTTCGAAGAAGCCGTGCAGCTCGATCCCTCCTTTGTCATCGCCCGCGTGAGACTTGGAAAGCTCTACGAGGATGAGAAGCGTCCAGCCGAAGCCGAAGAGCAGTACCGTGCCGCCCTCGACTGGAACCCAAACTCCTTCGACGCACACCTTGCTCACGGATCACTCCTCTTGAGAATCGGAAATTTTGAAGACGCCGAACAGCACCTCCGTAAGGCGGAGGCTCTCCGAGCCTATGACCACGACGTCCAATCGTTTCTCGAGAAAATCCGAAGCACTCGCATGTGAGGTCTGGTGTAGGATGAAGTAACCCTAGGCGCGTAGCTCAGTTGGTAGAGCACTGGTCTCCAAAACCAGCGGTCGTAGGTTCAAGTCCTACCGCGCCTGCCAAAGTTATGCTACAATGACTACTACAATGACATTCACCGCTGTCATCCACAGGGAGAGTAATCTGTTCGTTGCCGAGTGCCCTGAGGTTGGCTCTGTGAGCCAGGGGAAGAGTGTGGAAGAGGCAGTGGACAATCTCAAGGAAGCTACGGCGTTGTATCTGGAAGAGTTTCCAAACGCCGCTTCTCAGGAGCACGCATTCATCACCACATTCGAGACCGCTCATGCCTAAGCTGCCGCGTACCTCCGCGGAGCGGATCATCCGGGCACTCGAGTCGTTGGGTTTTGTTGCCGTCCGTCAGCGCGGAAGCCATGTCGTCCTCCGACGCGGTGAGAGGGGATGCGTTGTTCCGATGCACAAAGAGATCGCCGTTGGCACACTACGAGGTATCCTGCGGCAGGCTGGCATTTCTCCGGATCAGTTCCTCGAGGCAGTAGACTGAACTACGCGGGGGCAAGCCCCCGCGGTTTAGCCGCTGCGGCGGCGCCAGCGACTCGGGCCGCGGATGCGCTTCTTTGAGAGGAGGTTGGCGGCTTCGTCGAGGGTGATTGCATCGGGGGAGAGCTTTCGAGGAATGGAGGCATTGATCTTGCCATCCGTGACGTAGGGACCGAAACGGCCAGCCTTCACAAGAATCATACCGCCCGTGGTTGGGTCATTCCCGAGCGTTCGGAGAGGCTCCTGTGCTTTCCTCCGAGCTTCGGAGCGCTCCGCGAGGAGAGCAATCGCTTCGGAGAGTGTGACCTTCGTAAGGTCACATCCTTTCGGGAGTGCCGCGCTGATCTTCCCGCACTTGATGTAGGGGCCGAAGCGGCCAGTCGCAAGGATGAGGGAGGAGCCCTCATGCGTGCCAAGCTCCTTCGGGAACGCTAAGAGCGCGAGCGCCTGTGTGAGTGTCACAGCATCAATGGATAGTGCTTTGGGGAGAGAGACACTTCGCGGCTTTTCTGTACGCTTGGCATGCGGATCGAACTTCCCCAGTTGCACGTAGGGACCGTAGCGCCCTTCGCGGGCAATCACCTCGAGACCTGTCGCGGGGTCTTTTCCAAGTACACGTTCCTTGAGGATGTCTGTCTTCTGGATCTCCTTCGACTTCTTTGCAACGAGTGCCTGGAAAGGGCCATGAAAGCTTCGGAGGAATGCCACGCTCTTCATCTTCCCCTCCGCAATGTCATCGAGCGACTCCTCCATCCGCGCTGTGAACTCAAGATCAACGATGTCTTTGAAGTGCTTTGCAAGGAGATCTGTGACCGTGAAGGCAATGTCCTCTGGCACGAGCTGCTTTCCATCCTTCCGAATGTACCCACGCTGGATGATGGTACTAATCGTCGGCGCGTACGTGCTCGGACGACCAATCCCTTCCTCCTCGAGCTTCTTCACGAGGCTCGCCTCGGTGTAGCGCGGGAGAGGTTTTGTGAAGTGCTGTTCCGGGAGAAGTTCAAGACACTTCAGCGTATCACCCTCCTTCAACGTTGGGAGGAGTTTTTCCCCAAGTTCGGCTTCCTCCTTCTCCTGACGCCCCTCGTCGTCTCGTCCTTCTTCGTAGACTCTGAGGTAGCCATCGAAAAGAACCGTCTGGCCAGTTGCGCGAAACGTGTACCGCGGCGTAGTCGCAGACGAAGCCGGGCGGCCCGCCACAATATCGACACCAATGCGTTTCAGCTCCGCTACGGGCATTTGCGTCGCCATGGTCCGATTCCAAATCAAGGTGTAGAGTTTGAGCTGCTGGTGATCGAGCACCGATGCGAGTGACTTCGGAGTTCGTGAGAAGTCGGTCGGGCGGATTGCCTCGTGGGCTTCCTGGGCGAGCCGACTCTTTGCTTTGTACGTCCGTGGTTCCGAGAGCACGTACTCACGGCCATACAGCTCTGCGATCACGCGCTTCGCATCCGAGAGCGCTTTCTCGCTCAGGTTTACCGAGTCCGTGCGCATATAGGTAATGAGACCGACGTGCCCATCGCCCTTCCCAAGATTCACCCCTTCATACAACTGCTGTGCGATGAACATCGTCTGCTTTACGGAAAACTCCAACTTGCGTCCGGCTTCCTGCTGGAGCGTCGACGTCGTGAAGGGGGGTGGGGGGGTACGGCGGATGTCTTTCTCTTCGACCGCGAGGACGGAGTACGCCGCACCCTCAAGAGCACGGAGAATCGTCTGTGCTTCGGCTTCACTCTTCGGAACGATCTTCTCAGAGTTCTTGCGCTGGAGCTCCGCCGAAAACGACTCATCCTTCTTCGTCTCGAGCTGGGCAGTGATCGACCAGTACTCCTGCGGGATAAATGCACGGATCTCGCGCTCGCGATCGACGATGATCCGCACAGCGACCGACTGTACGCGACCAGCGGAGAGGCCTCGGTAGACCTTCTTCCAAAGAAACGGAGAGAGTGTGTACCCAACGAGACGATCAAGGATGCGCCGCGCCTGTTGAGCATCGACGAGCTTCATATCGATGCGGCGGGGGGATTGGACTGCCTCCTTGATCGCATCCTCCGTGATTTCGTGGAAGACAATGCGCTTCACACTCTTAGGGTTTTTCACGCCAAGGACCTGCGTGAGGTGCCAGCCGATCGCCTCCCCTTCGCGATCAACATCGGTTGCAATCCAGAGATCATCGGATTTCTTGAAGAGGTCTCTCAGACGCTTCACGGCTGCCTGCTTCTCTTTGGGAATCTCGTAGACAGGTTCAAAGTCATTCTCAACGTCAACCGCGAGCGACCGTTCGGGAAGATCACGGATATGCCCCATGCTCGCTTCGACCGCGAAGTCCTTCCCAAGGAAGCGCTTGATTGTCTTTGCCTTCGTTGGACTCTCGACGATGACGAGGTGATGCGACACGGATGCTGAGCGTAGGCAGAGGAGATGGCTGTTGTCAAAGGGGCACTCAGAAATAGTGGCTTCCAGAGGCGATTTACGCAGGTATTTTGAATGTCGCTTGCAGAAGCCAAAAACGATCATGAGTCAATCGTTTACGGCTTGCGAAAGCGAATTCCGGGCGTACACTCCGGCCGATCCTATTTCCTTCCCCTCCTCATCTATGTCCAAGCAGGATCTCATCAACGCCATCGCGGATGCAGCAGGCATTACGAAGCGTGCTGCGACGGACGCCCTCTCGGCACTCATCAACATGGTTGTGAAGAATCTCAAGAAGGGACAACCCGTGACGATCACAGGCTTCGGGACATTCAAGCTCAGCCACCGCGCCGCGCGCATGGGCGTGAACCCACGAAACCCCACTCAGAAGATCTCGATCCCAGCAATGAAGGTCCCTTCCTTTAAGGCAGGGAAGACCCTGAAGGACGCTGTCCGGTAATTTCAAGCGAAACGTCGACGAGAGACCCTCCTCTGCGGGGGGTTTTTCGTATACGCTCTCCCCAACGATGGACACTGCGCTCATCCAGGAAACACTCGGGGAGCTCCTCAGCTTCCTGAACCTCCGTGCTGATGACATGAAGATCACTGAAGAGGGAGATGGCGTCATCCGGATCGATATCAATTCGCCGGAACCGAGTCGGCTCATCGGCTGGCACGGCGAAACACTCAACGCGGTTCAGCATCTCCTGAAATCCATTATCCGTGCTCACGAGAAACTCGATCGCAGCCCCTTCATCGTCCTCGACGTCGATGGGTACCGTAAAGCGCAAGAAGAAAAAGTCTGCCGTATTGCGGAGCAGAAGGCAGACTTCGTCCGCCGGACGGGGAGCCGCATCGCGCTCGCGCCGATGTCTCCTTACTTCCGCCGCGTCGTCCACCTCTACGTGGCGAACTCCCCTCAACTCCAGGACTTAACGACGGAGAGCGTTGGGGAAGGAGAGTACCGTCAGATCGTACTGCGTCTCAAGGGCGAGAAGGTGCAGAGCGGTGAGGAGCTCTCGCCCGTGATTGCGGAAGCCGATGAGGGACTGGAAAACCTCAACATCTAGGTCCTCATCCCTAATTCTTAATTCTTAATTCCTAATTCTTAATTCTTAATTCTTCAGTCTGCGCCACTCCTCGAGTAGCCGTCGCTCATCACGCGAGAGCTTCATCGGGATCTCAATGGCGACGGTAACGTAGTGATCTCCAAAGCGACTTCCGCGAAGCTGCGGCAGACCTTTCCCCTTGAGACGGAAGACCTGCCTTGGTTGTGTTCCTTCAGGAACCCTCAGAGTCACAGGACCCTGGACCGTCTCTACGTGCATCTCTCCTCCGAGGATCGCATCGAGGAAGGGGATCGTGATGGTCGAATGGACATCGATGCCATCGCGTTCGAACCGCGGATCGGACTGTATGCGCACAGTGACGAAGAGATCACCGCTCGGTGCTCCTCGCCTCCCGGCATCTCCCTCTCCGCGCACCCGCAGTGTTTGACCATCCTCGATACCTGGTGGAATTTCGATCGTCACCGAAACAGAACTACTGAGGCGGCCCTCTCCATCGCAACGTGTGCAGGGGCGCTCCGGGACGCGACCCGATCCACCACAGCGGGTGCACACGGTCCGCTGCTGCATCGTCCCAAAGAAGGACCGCACCACCCGTGTTACCTGCCCCGTTCCCTTGCACGTATCACACGCCACCAGCGAAGAGTTCGGGAACAGGCCGGTTCCCTTGCAGGATTCACAGAGCTGGAGTTTGCGCAGTGTCATGGTCCGCTGTGTACCGTGGAGAACATCGGTGAGAGTGATCGTAACCTCAGCTTCTTTGTCCTCCCCGCGTTTCTCTTGCGTGCGCGCATCACGCGCCGCGCCTCCGAAGAAACTCTCGAAGAGATCACCGAAGCCAAACGCTTCACCGAAAGGAGTGCCGAATCCAAAGCCGAAGTCTCCAGACCCTGTTTCTGCCCCTCCTCGAACGCCAGCCGTCCCAAATTGGTCGTACAGCTGCTTCTTCTTCGGGTCCCCGAGAACCTCGTACGCCTCGTTGATCTCCTTGAAGCGGCGCTCCGCCTCCTTCCTTGCCTGCTCTGAGCCTGTCGAAGAGTGCTTATCCGGATGCAGCTTCTTGCTCAAGGTACGGTACGCCTTCTTCACCTCCTCCGAAGAGGCACCATGCGAAAGGCCGAGAATCCCATAGTAGTCGCGCGGCATGCGTGGTACTCACAAAGACAGAAGTATGGTATACTAGTCCGATGCATGTGCAGGCACATCGGTGGCTGAAGTGGCCAACTCTTGTGCTGACCGTTCTCTGCGTCGGCATCTTCTCGTACGGGATCATCGTCGCAGAGCCAACCCCCGTTGAGGGCAGAGTTGTCCTCCCCGCACGAAAGGCCGATCCTCCCTGGCGGACCTTCGAAGCCGATGAAGTGGATCACGGTATCAGCATTCCGTCCGACACGAACGTAATTTTCCACATTCCTACCGATGTGGGACGGATCACACGCAAGGTGCTCTTCGGCATGCAAAGCACGACGATTCGCTACTGGGGCTACTGCTTCCCCGATGGCTACGACTTCGAGAACCCTGTGACAACGCATGGTTTCCCTGGAAAAGTCTTCCTCTCGGAGGCCGAGCGTGCCGTCCGTGAGAAGATTCGACAGCAGATGTTTCCCGATATTTCGATCTACCGACCTCCGACGAAGACGGAGGTGCGCGCACGGGAGAACCCGCCGGTTGGCCGCCTCATCCGCCACCAGCTCGAGGTCTTCCATGGCAATCAGACATGCTATGTGATGACTGCTCAGCATCTCCCCCTCGGCACCGACCGTGATGGGGATCTCCTCAATAGTAAGGTTGAAGATAACGAAGCAACAGACCCGAACAACGCGGATACCGATGGTGATGGAGTGACGGACGGACTCGAGGTCCTTTCCCTCAACACGAGTCCCCTGCGACGCGACACCGATACCGATGGATTGATTGATGGGATCGAAGATGCTAACCGGAACGGACGGCTCGATACCGGAGAGACAAACCCCCTCGAGAAAGATTCCGATCGCGACAATCTCTGTGACGGTTTTTGCCGCCTTCCCAGAGGCGGCCGCGTCTGCACGGAGTTCAGTGCCACACGGAAATGTGTTCCAAGTATCACGGCGATCTGGCGTGGGGAAGATAAGAACTTGAACGGCCTCGTGGATGAGAAGGAGACCGATCCACTCAACGCCGATAGTGATGGAGATGGCATCACGGATGAGCAAGAGCTTTTTAACTGCCTGCTCGAGAAGAAGCAGGATTGCTGACGATTGCTGACAGAAACGAATTGCGGTATACTAGTTTGATGCGTGTGCGCACGTTCGTCGTCGGTCTTGGGACCCTCCTCTTCATCCCACCGATCGCTCTCGCTGAGCGCTCCGAGTTCGCCTACGTGACTCCGGAGCAAGTACTCATCCAAAACCAGAACCAGTACTTCGTTCCGGAGGAAGAGGAAGATGCGCCAAACATGCAGAAGCAGCGCTCAAAGGGAGAGCCTCTTCGCACAACCTACAAACCCTACTCGGAGATGACAGAGGAGGAACGAAAGGGCGTTTTGAAAGAGTCACCCGCCTCCGTCGAGACTTCGGCAGGAAGGAAGGAGGAAAATGAGGAAGAGGAAGTAGCAGATTCAGAGGATTCAGAGGAAGAAGGGGTATCTCTTAGCCCCTCGACGATTCGACTGCTCGGGCGGATTGAGCGACTCCGCCACCGCACAAGCGCTGCCCCCGAGCAGGCCCCCCTTGCACCTACAGGACCAGAAACACTTCTTGCCATGGGCGCACTCCTCGCCGGCATGTACTTCACCATGCGCCGAGCGAGAAAACTCGAACAGCGCTAAATTCTGAGTCTGGCCGAAGGACTAGACCGGTACGAGTTTTCCTTCGAGCTGGAACACCTCGTTCACATCGACACCGAGGGCAGAAGCAACTTTGAGTGCGAGGAGAACCGATGGATTCGTTGCACCACGCTCAATGCTCATGATGGTCTGACGACTGACGCCTGTGCGCAGTGCGAGTTCCTCTTGGGTCATGTTGCGCTCGAACCTGAGACGCCGAATGGTGTTGCGGAGGAGGACCGACATGGCGAGAAGAATAGCAGATCACATTGGAGGTCAAGTAGGTTTCTTTTTGACAGTTTTCCCGACGAGGAAGCACGTAAGGATCACAATGAGAAGCATGAAGAGACCGCCGCCACCGACAACAGACAGAACCCAGGGGAGTTGCGCACGGAAGAGGTAGCCAAATCCGAGGAGTCCTGCGGAGAAGACGGCACCGCCGCTGAGCATCCAAGGATAGAACATGCGACGCGGCATATGCACTGTGCCCGCGACGAAGGCAACGAGAGGACGCACAGCACCAATGAACTGACCACAGAAGACACTGAGCGTCCCGAAGCGCTCCATGAAGTGATCCGCATTCGCGAGGTGAGCCTGCCGAATATGAAGCCTCTGGGCGAACCGTCTTCCGTACCGTTCCCCGAGGAGAAAGAAGACCATGTTGCCGAGTGCGACTCCTCCCACTGCTGCAACAAAAAAGAGAAGAGCGGTCGCCGCCCCACCCATCAGCGCGCCCGCGATGACGAGCCCAATCACACCGGGGGAGAAGAAGCTTAAGGGGGGCAGAGCCTCCAGGAGTGCAAAGAGGAACACGCCGATCGCTCCGTAGCGCCGGACCCAGAAATGCACGTTCTGCGTCGACCAGAGCTCTGGGAGCTCCCACTCACGCGCGAGGAGGATGAGCGCAGCCGGAATAAGGTAGAGGGCAAACCAGGCGATGCTTGCCCTCTGCACGAAGCGTCGGAGGAGCTCAATCGTCGCGATGCTCGCACCCAAGGAAGCAAAAAATCCGGTGAGGAGCACGGATGAGTGCGGGAGATCGACAACACTCGTGCGCAGATCCAAGAGTGTGAGAGCAGTCGCTCCCGCAATGACGGGAACCGCGAGGAGGAAGGAAAAATCAAGTGCATCTTCTCGGGAGAGTCCTGCCACTCGACCAGCACTGATCGTAAGGCCGGAGCGTGAGAGTCCGGGGACAAGTGCGCACGCTTGTGCGATGCCAACGAAGAGAGCGGAGAAGGGGCTCAAGGATCTCAGTTTCGCCGAAGATGCTGTCTGCTCTCCGAGAATCAGAATCACCGCGGAGATCAGCATGGCGATGGCGACCGATGTCACCGACCGGAACTCCACCGCGATGACCTCTTGGAGGATAAAACCCGCAATGCCTGCAGGGATGGTCGCGAGGAGGAGCAAACCAAGGAGACGCCGATCATGTCGTAGGATCCTCCACCACTGTGTGCGGTAACAGACAAGAAGCGCGAGAAGGCTCCCACTATGGAGGAGAACATCGAACCCCTGGAGACTCAAGGGATCAATGGGAATCCGCAGGAACTGCTCGACGAGGACGAGGTGCCCCGAGCTCGAGACGGGGAAGAATTCTGTTGCTCCCTGAAGGAGGCCGAAGAGGAGAGCCTGGAAGAGGGTCACAGAAGATTCAGGTGTGGCCCACAGACTACCTCATAAGTTTCTCGCTGCGGCTACTCCTCCTTGCGAGGAGCCATGGTACGCTACGAAGAACATGAACCCCTCCCCCTTCCACGGGATTTTCAGCGCTCTCACGGATGGAGCTCGGTCCCTCGGGGCGACTCCCTCACCGTCTCCCATGGAGACGGAAGCCACGCCGAAGAGTCCTGGCCGCGTCGCCGTCGACATCTTCGAGCAGGATGACTACACCATCATCAAGGCACCGATCGCAGGAGTGCGCCTCGCCGACCTCGATATCGAGGTCAACGAGAACACGATCACCATCCGCGGCCACCGCCGCCTCGCCGAGAACATTTCTGACGATCAGTACTACCTCCGTGAATGCTTCTGGGGAGAGTTCGAGCGGAAAGTCACCCTCCCGTTTCCTGTCGATCCACGAAAGGTAAAAGCAACCTTCAGCAGGGACTGCATCCTGAAAATCCTCATCCCAAAAGAAGAGCGGGTGAAGATCGTGCGAATCCAGGAGGGGTAGGAATTAAGAATTAAGAATTAAGAATTAAGAATTGGGGATTGGGGATTGGATGGAAGAAGAAAGAATGGGTTATGATGCAGTGCCTTCTATGAAGCTCACACAGGCCATCTTGCCCATCGCCGGCCTTGGCACCAGGTTCCTGCCGTGGACGAAGGTTGTCCCCAAGGAGCTCCTCCCGATCGGGAACGTCCCGATCATCGCACGTATTGTCGATGAGGCTCTGAGCGTCGGTATCACTGACATTTGCTTCGTGATCTCTCCGGGGAAGGAGGCCATTCCTGCATACTTCTTTGAGCACCCCGGACTCGAAGCCGAACTCCAGAAACGCGGGAAGCTCGGCGCTCTTGAGCAACTGAAGCAGTACGACGAGGTGAATTTCCATGTTGTGTACCAGCATGAACAACATGGAGATGGGCATGCGATCCTGCAAGCACGGGATTGGATCGAGAGTGATGTCATCGCGGTGCTCTTCGGGGATGATCTTCTCGCTGGAGAGCAGAACGCGCTCCAGCAGCTCTACGCGGCCTACGACAGTTTGATCCATGGACGGAGCAATCTCGCACTCGACACGGACCCCCACGCAGCGATGCTCTGCCTCGAGAAAGTGCCCCGGGAAGCACTGCACCGATACGGCGTGGTGGAGGTTGCTGGCGAGGATGCGCGCAATCCACGTCTGAAGAGGATCAAGGGACTTGTCGAGAAGCCACAACCCAAGGAAGCTCCCTCTTCTCTCGGCATCATCGGGAAGTACCTGATCCCGCTTTCCGTGATTGACGCCCTCCCGAAGGTGCACCGTGGCAAAGACAACGAGACTCGCCTCATTGATGCTCTCGTCCATGAACTCAGCCATACCCCGATCTACGGGTATGAGTGCGAAGGAAAACGCTACGACACCGGAACTCCAGAGGGGTACCGCGAAGCGGCGAAAGATCTTACCTAAAATGATCAAAATGACCAAAACACCAAACACCGGCTAGAGCTCGCGCCTCAAAAGCTCTACCTCATCCCGCAGATCGGCGGCTTTCTCGAACTCGAGGTTCATCGCACAAAGCTCCATCTGGCGCTCGAGTTCCTCGATGAGACGCTTCTTCTCGTCCTTCGGGATCTTCGTGTGCTCGTAGCGGGGTCGACGGAGCTCTGCTCTCCGATGCTCCTCGACAATGTCTCGGACGGCCTTCTCGATCGTCTTCGGAGTGATGCTGTGTTTTTGGTTGTACTCTTCTTGGATTTTCCGGCGGCGATTCGTTTCGTCGATCGCTTCGCGCATTGCCTTCGTCTCTTTGTCCGCATAGAGCGTCACATGACCGCGGATATTGCGTGCGGCGCGGCCGATCGTCTGGATCAGCGCATCGCGAGAGCGCAAGAACCCTTCTTTATCGGCATCGAGAATGGCGATGAAGCTGACCTCAGGGAGATCGAGACCCTCGCGGAGAAGGTTAATTCCAACGATGATGTCGATCTCTCCCTTCCGAAGCTGCCGTAGAATTTCGATCCGCTCGAGCGTCTCAATGTCGCTATGGAGGTAGCGTACTTTCTGTCCCGCTTCCTGCAGAAACTTCGTCAGGTTCTCCGCCATTTTCTTCGTGAGAGTCGTAATGAGGATCCGCTCACCGCGTTTCACGGTTTGCCGTGTTTCTTCGAGGATGTCATCAATCTGGTGCTTCGTCGGCTTCACCGTGACGATGGGATCGAGAAGACCTGTCGGACGGATGATCTGCTCGACAAGACAGTGCGCAGGTGTGTGTGCATACTCGTACTTCGCTGGTGTCGCCGAGGCGCAGATCCTCTGCACCACGCGTTTCTCGAACTCGTCGAACCTCAGTGGTCGATTATCCGCCGCACTCGGGAGACGAAATCCATACTCAATCAAGGTATGCTTGCGGCTTTGGTTCCCCTCGTACATTCCCCCGATCTGGGGAATCGTCATGTGCGACTCATCGATGATGACAAGAAAATCCTCGGGGAAGTAATCAAGCAAGGTTGAGGGAGAAGCGCCCGGTGGCTGGTTATTGAGGTAGCGGACGTAGTTCTCAATCCCCGTGCAGTAGCCGGTTTCACGGAGCATCTCGATGTCGTACTCCGTGCGCGTCCGCAGGCGTTCGGCTTTCACAAGCTCTCCTGCGGAGAGGAGCTCCTTTTCACGTTCCTCAAGCTCCGCGCGAATCCCCGCGATCGCGTGTTCGATCTTCTCCTGTGTCGTGACATTGTGCTCGGCGGGGAAGACGGTCACCTGCTGCAAATCCTGGATGAGCTCGCCTGTGAAGCTATCGACTTCCTGGATCGTCTCGATCTCATCAAAGGGCATTTCAATACGAATCACGGTCTCACCACCCGGAGGGAAAATTTCCACCGTGTCTCCAAGGACGTGGAACATCCCCTGCTTGAACTCGATCCCGCTGCGGCGGTACTGGATATCAGTGAGGCGCCGGAGGAGCTGGTCGCGTTTCCAGGGCTTTCCTCGCTCGAGAGTGATCGCGAGCGCCTCGTAGTCTTCGACGTTCCCGAGACCGTAGATGCACGAAACTGAGGCGACGATGAGAACATCACGGCGTGTGAGGAGGTTAAAGGTCGCCGCATGCCGGAACTTCTCGATCTCCTCATTGATGCTCGCGTCTTTCTCGATGTAGGTGTCGGTCGTGGGAAGGTACGCCTCCGGCTGGTAGTAGTCGTAGTACGAGACGAAGTAGGAGATTGCATTCCCCGGGAAGAACGTCTGAAACTCGGAGCAGAGCTGCGCTGCGAGAGTTTTATTGTGCGAAATGACAAGGGTGGGGCGCTGCACCGCTGCCACAATCTGCGCCATCACGTAGGTTTTGCCGGTTCCCGTGGCCCCAAGGAGCGTCTGATGTTTCTCTCCGCGCTTCACACCCGCGACGAGCTTCTCAATTGCCTGTGGCTGATCACCGGTCGGCTCCCACGGGGCAACGAGCGTAAATGGTTTTTTCAGCATGTCGGGTGATTCTACCACGCGTCGCGGGTAAGCTTGGTACATGATCGACCTGGAGGATCTGCGCAAGAGGCCAGAGGCCTACGCCGAGGCTGCGCGGAAGAAGGGCCTCAACGTCGATGTGAAGGGCTTCCTGAAGCTCGATGAGCTGCGACGCGAGCTCCTACGGCTCGTCGAAGATATGCGCGCAAAAAAGAATAGCGTCAGTAAGCGCGTACCGGGCATGAAAGCAATAGAGAAACAGGAGGCAATCGCGGAGATGAAGAAACTGGATACTGAGCTCGCCGAGAAAGAGCAGGAACTTCAGCACACAGAAGATGCATGGGGGGAGATGCAACTGCAGCTCCCCACTATTCCTCTCCCGACGGTTCCCGTCGGGAAGGACCCATCGGCGAATTGTGAGACGCATCGATGGGGGGAACCGCCGCAGTTTCGGTTTGAACCGAAGGATCATGTGGCCCTCGGGACAGCGCTCGATATCATCGATATCCCGCGGGGAGTGAAAGTCGCAGGCGCCCGCAGTTATTTTTTGAAGGGTGATGGTGCACGGCTTCACCTCGCGATACTTCGCCTCACTCTCGATCACCTTCTGCAGAAAAGATGGACCCTGCTTTCTCCACCCGTCATGGCGGAGTCCCAATTCCTCATGGGATCAGGTTTCTTTCCAGGCGCCGAGGAGCAAACGTATGCGCTCGGTGTGGTGCGGCGGATCGGCGATCCCATCGAGAGCGATACGCTCTACCTCATCGGCACGTCCGAGATCTCCCTGATGGGGTATCACGCCGAAGAGACACTCGACGTTGCAGAGCTCCCAAAGCGCTACTGCGGCTTGAGCCTTTGCTTCCGACGCGAAGCGGGGACGTACGGGAAGGACACGCATGGCCTCTATCGCATTCACCAATTCGAGAAGATCGAGCAGGTTGTGCTCTGTGAGGCCGATCAGGAGAAGGCACTCGCGCTCTTTGAGGAAATCCGCGGCAACGCGGAGGAGGTGCTGCAAGCGTTGAAGCTCCCGTACCGCGTCGTTGATATCTGCACGGGAGAAATGGGCCGCGGGAAGGTCTACATGCAGGATATCGAGACGTGGATGCCAAGTCGCAAGAGCTACGGTGAAACGCACTCATGCTCGTACCTCGGGGATTTCCAAACGCGGCGCCTCGGTATCCGTTACAAAGACCATGATGGCGCGAAGAAGTTCGCCCACTCGCTCAATAACACATGCATCGCCTCACCGCGGATTTTGATTTCCCTCCTCGAGATCTGCCAGAACGAGGATGGAAGCATCACGATCCCGGAGGTACTGAAACCCTACATGGGAGGACAGGAACTCATCACTAGCCGCTAAACACTCAGTGGGGTATACTAAAGAGTTCTATGATCCTCCTTCTCGAAGGAACGTCGGACACCGCGCGGATCATGCTCGCGGAGAAGATAGCACAAGAGCTCCCGAACTGGAAACACATCCCCATCGATGAGCTCTACGGCCTGCCGTTCATCGGGGAGGCCGACGACGCCGAGGAGCTTATCGCAAGTCTTGCCTGCCACTGTGCAAAGGAGATGCAAGCCGAGGGATTCAGTATCGTTCTGTCGTATCCCTCCGCAGCCCACCTTCTCGATCTCCTCCATGAGGAGCTCGGAGAGGAGCTCATAACGATTCACCTCGGTGCCGGCGAAGAGGAGACCTACGCCATGCTCTTCAACCATGCCTTCGATACCTCAGATTGCTCGGTCAACGAGCTCTTCACACATATCCGCAAACTTATCAAACAGAAGTAGGCCGCCGCCGCCCCGACACTCATGGGGTCAAGGTAGGATACACTCGTCCCCCGTGAAAACACTCTTTACTCGTTTTCCGCTGGAGAGTGCCTACGGAGGCGCGGAAGTGCAAACCCTGGCTCTCATGAAGGGACTTCAGGCGCGGGGACATCTCATCTCCTTTCTGGGATCTTGCCCAGTGTTGCTGGAGCGCAGCAGAGAATTAGGAATTAAGAATTACGAAGTAAGAATTGGAAAACCACCGGTGACGAAGTGGCATGCCTTGAGCTTCCTCTGGAGGAGAGGCGCAATGAGAAAGAAGCTGGTACGTGCCCTCTCTTCGCTACAACCGCCGCCGAACGCGATGTTCCTGCTCAGCCTCTCGGAGAAACTCCTCCTCACAAAGGAGGCAGTGAAGCAGGGAATCAAGGTGTTCTGGATCGAACACGACCGAGTTGGTCGCTGGCTTACACGGAACCCCTGGCTTCCCGAGCTTCGCAGACTCTCGCGGCTTGTGACGACGATCACTGTTTCCGAGCTCAGCCGCGAGATGTACCTCCAATTGGAATGGGACCCCTACCGAGTTGTTTCTATTCCAAATGGAGTTGATCTCAATCGATTCTCACAGGCAGAGAAGAGAGAACAAAGAGTAGAGGAACTATGTCCTAGGTCCTTACACGTCGGGTGCGTCGCGAGGCTCACACGCGACAAAGGAGTTGATCTTCTCATTCGCGCCATCGCGGATTTTCCTCACGTCACCCTCACGATTGTGGGGAAGGGGAGAGAAGAGAAGAGACTGCGTGCTCTGAGTGGCCCTGCGGTCGCCATCGTTCCGAGCGTCCCTGAAATAGCTGCGTTCTACCGATCCCTCGGCGTCCTCGTCCTCCCCTCTCGCGAGCACGACCCCTTCGGGCTCGCCGCCGCCGAAGCCATGAGTCTCGGCACCCCCGTGATTGTCACAAGTGCCTGCGGGATCGCAAGCTACCTGCGTAACGGCATCGATGCTCTCATCGTCGAGCCGAACTCCGTGGAGGCACTCCGCGATGGCATTCGTACACTGCAGAATCCTGAGTACCGCAGGGCCATCGCACTACAGGGGCAGGCACATGCCTCTGAGCGGTTCTCGTTCGAGAACATGATCACCACATACGAACGCACACTCCAGTAGTGCACATACTGATATATCGATATATCACTATGGGATTCTATCGATAGAGTGTTCAGGGATGTCTACGACCATCACCACAGTGAGCGTCCTACTGATGCTCAACACGGCAGGAGGAGTACCAATAGTATTTGAGAAACCAATGGATGCAATGAGCGTGCGGTTTGAGACACCAGAAGGGACCGCCGAAATGCGGGCGGAGCTTCCGGATGGAACATGGACGCAGTGGCGCGAGCTCGCAGTCGAGATAGAGTTTGATCCCATCTTGCGGGAGTCGAACCTCATTGTGTTTGCGGAGCCTGTCTCGCGTCTTGAGTTCCGAAACGCAACAGAACACTTCGAGACACATCCCATCCGTATTTCCAGAGAACCTCCCGTTTTCTTGGTTTCCTCACGAGGCACGGCTCTTCAGCACCGCATTCTCAGTCGCAACGAGTGGGGAGCGGATGAGTCGTTGCTCATTCAGGGGGCACCAACGGAGCGCTCCGACGTCATCACCGCAGAGCCACCTTCTGAGAAAGCACAGGGGGAGGAAAGCCCTGTCGCTCAACGCATCCTCGACTGCAAGCGGTGGCAGGAGGAGTTCCCGGAGGATTTTCGCCGTGCGCGAATCATGCGAACCGATCCACGAGGTCAACCACTCCGCTGGCCGCTTGAGTACTCACCAGAGGTGAAACTCCTCGTCGTCCATCACACCGCACTCGCCGTTGGTGGTGATGAACGATCTCCCGTCGAGCGGGTTCGTGCGCTGTACCAGTACCATGCACAGAACCGCGGCTGGGGAGACATTGGCTATCACTTCCTGATCGATGAGGAAGGACAGATCTACGAGGGGCGCGCAGGCGGCGATTACGTCATTGGAGGTCACGTCTACTGCGGCAATGTCGGGACAATCGGGATTGCACTCCTCGGGAATTTCGAGATCGAGAAACCGTCGCAAGTCCAGATGCAGAGCCTGCAGTGGCTCCTCGATACTCTCGCAAAACAGTACGACATTGATCCGGCACGCTCTGTCACATACCACGGGATGAAGTTCAATCCGATCGTCGGGCATCGGGAGCTCGTCTCAACCGATTGCCCGGGATACTACGTCTTCGAGACTCTGAACCAGGTCCGCTCACACGTGCGAAGCGGAAACCTGACAGCATTCATCCGCTTCCCGAGGCCCATCATCCAAAAGGAGGCAAAGGAGATACAGGAGCCCAAAGCAGGAAGGAAGAAAGAAATGAAGGAAGAGGACCGGCTCGCGAGAATCAAGCGCAAGATCCGGCGCTACGAGCGGCTCATGCCGAGGAGTCACCCGCCTCCGTCCAGACTTCGGCGGGCAGGAAGGAGTCAAACGAGGGAAAGGAGTCAAAGGAGCCAGAAAATTTTAACCCCCCTTTTACGTATTCGTATCCGCCCCACCACGCAAGAGAAAGAACTCGAGAGCTGTGAGCAAGTCGATCTCGATTCCCTGCGTGCACGCTACCGCGGCACGATCGAGTGCCTGGAAATCGAGGGGCGTCCTGCACTCATCAATGAACTCCCTCTCGAGGAGTACCTGCTGGGAGTCGCAGAAGAGCCGGACTCAGAGCCGTTCGAGAAGCAAAAAGCATTTGCAGTCGCAGCGCGGACCTACGCTGCGCACTACCTCGACCAGAAAAACCGCAAATTCCCTGGAATGCCATACGATGGAGCCGACGATCCGTCGGTATTCCAGGCATACCAAGGCAAGACCTTCGAGACGGCAAACCCTCAGTGGATAAAAGCAGTACAAGAAACCCGCGGGCTGGTGCTCACAAAGGATGGGGAGGTCATCCGCGCCGCGTACTTCAGCAGTGACGACGGCCGCACACGCTCACCCGAAGAACTTGGATGGAAGAGCTTCCCGTTCGCCGAGATTTTCCGGAGCAAACACGACCCATGGTGCGAGGGGCAGCCACTCACCGGCCACGGCGTCGGGATGTCCGGTTGTGGAGCACGAGGGCAGGCAGAGGAGGGGAAATCCGCTGAGGAAATTCTCAACTACTACTATCCTGGAGCACTGCTTGACTCACTATATGAAAAGTGAAATTATCATCATATGTACAGAACACTCGAAAACCCCAAAGCACCATTCCCTGCATACACCACCGGAGAGGTAGCGAAGATATGCGGGATAAGCCAGGGGACAATCATCCGCGCCTTCGATCGTGGAACGATCGGGGGATTCCGTGTGCCAGGATCACGATTCCGCCGTATCACACGTCGAGATCTTCTTAACTACATGAGAACGCATGGCCTTGAGGCACATCCTGAAGACCACACCGTCGCAGTCTTCGCAGCTGTGAATGATGAGATTGATGAGATTGTTGAGATTGTGAGACTCATCCAGGCACTTCTCGAGCGATCCAACGAGCATGTAACGGTTCATATTGCCGATACGATGTTCGACCTTGGGTTGGCACTCTCTGGTAAAAACGCTGAACTCCTTGTTGTATCGAAGGCCGCGGCAATCAACGCAGGAAAAGAAGTTGAGAAGATTCTCAATGCACTCAATGCTCCATCAAACAATCGATCCTGTTCCGTGCAAAACATCCACGTTGCGGAACAGCCACAATCAGTCGTCGCGGTTCTGCATACGTACCTTCAGAAGCAAGGATTCATCCTAAAGGAGGTTAAGGATTCTTCGTTCTTTGCGGCAGGGGAATAGACGGAGTAGGGGTCTTCGTGATGGGTGAGTGGGGAACAAGGGGGCGACTCAGTACCTGAGAGTGAGGATGAGAGGGAGGCACGGCATGCGGCGGTTTATGCCAAAGGTTCAACGTTGCTTCGACATCGATCTGAATTGCTCCCCCACACTCACGTGCAGCAAACAAAATTACTCCCACGAGATCATGGGAAACGCCCGCCCGGACAATGTCGGCGAGTGTTTCCGTCCGTGGAGCGGTCGCGGGAGAGATGGGACGAAACATCGGTTCCAAGCACCGTACGAACCCCCCTCCAGCTCCCATGTTCTCGTCCATCTCGAGCATCTTGGCAATGAGTGCACTCGTGAAGCGCTGCACATCAGCAGGTGCATGATGAGCTGCGAGGAGGCATTCTGCCAGCCGATTTGCCGGCACATCTCATCTTCACCAATCAGACACTCCAGCCGTGCAATAGGATCTTCAAAGGGGGTCATCAACTTGTCGCAGTGGCGAGGGCTCTTTGCTCTCTTGACGGCCGAGCAGCTTGAAGAACCTTCAGCAGTGCATCGATACGAGGATACTCTTCCCACAGGACGCCAAGTTCCTCGCGTCCCATGTGACCGTAGGCCGCAAGTTGCTTGTACTGCGGTCGCAGAAGATCGAGGTCACGAACAAGCGATGCAGGACGGAGATCGAAGACCTTGAGAATCACGCGCTCGAGCTCGCGGTCACCGACCTTTCCAGTTCCATAGGTATCAACGTGAATCGAGACAGGCTGCGCAATTCCAATCGAGTACGCAATCTGCACCTCACACTTCTTCGCAAGTCCCGCCTTCACGATATGCTTTGCAATCCAGCGTGCCGCATACGCGCCGCTGCGATCGACTTTACTGGGGTCCTTCCCGGAGAAGGCTCCACCGCCGTGACGGCTATAGCCTCCGTACGTATCGACAATGATCTTCCGACCAGTGAGACCGCAGTCTCCCGGTGGGCCTCCGATGACGAAGCGGCCTGTGGGGTTAATGTAGAACTTCGTGTGTTCATCGAGGTACGAGCCACACACCGGTTCAATCACATACTTCCGGAGGTCCGCACAGATCTGCTCGTGAGGGATCCCTTCCGCATGCTGCGTCACAAGGACGATGCATGAAATACGCTCCGGTTCCCCCTCATCACTGTACTGCACCGTCACCTGGCTCTTTCCATCAGGCCGCAGGTACGTGAGGCCATTACTCTTGCGCACCTCAGAGAGGCGCTTTGTCAGCTTGTGCGCGAGAGAGATCGGAAGCGGCATGAGCTCCGACGTTTCATCACACGCAAATCCGAACATCATTCCCTGATCACCTGCTCCCTGCTCCTTATTGTTCTTCGAGTCCGCATCGACCCCGATGGCAATGTCGGCGCTCTGCTCACCGACACTGACCACAACCGCGCAGGCCTTGTAATCGAAACCGTACGTTGCATCGTCATAGCCGATCTCGTGGATCGTCTTCCGCGCGATACCCGCAATATCGACGTAGCCCGTTGTCCGCATCTCACCAGCGACGATGATGAGTCCCGTTGTGGCGAGGCACTCGCACGCGACGTGTGCCTGCGGATCCTGCCGCAGCGCATCGTCAAGGATGGCGTCGCTGATCTGATCGCAGATTTTATCAGGGTGCCCTTCGGTGACCGATTCGGAGGTGAAGAAGTAGGACATAAGGGAAAGGAGGGAAAGGAGTCAAAGGAGGGAAGGTAAAAAAATTCTCTTCCGCCTCGGAAGAGAAGATATGCGCACCTATCTCTCCCCGGAGGGGGCTGGAGTTCCCACCTTACCCACGAATTGCGCCTGCGAGGTAGGTTGGGGGGCGTCTCAAGCGAGCCAGGTCCCGTGCCCCGCGAAGCTCCGTAGAGCAAAGTGGGGTCTCGACGCCGCTCTGGATAGAACGATGCTTTGTGGGGTAGTCTACACGCTCATGAGCGCCAACACAAGCCTGTCCCTCGCCGCTTCCACACCCTTCACGCTCACCATTTTTGGGGCCTCGGGCCACCTCGCTGGGCAAAAACTCTACCCCGCGCTCTACACCCTCGCTCTCAAGAAGCGCCTGCCGGCGCAGTACGCAATCGTCGGATACGCGCGATCGGACATGGATGACACATCATTCCGCGCACTCATCGAAAAGGCGGTCCATGCACAGATGCCAGAGGTGAACGAGAGCGTTCTGAGAGACTTCCTCAACCACACCCACTACGTTCAAGGACAGTACACAGAACTCAAGGATTTCAAGGCACTCGCGAAGAAGCTCGCCTCACTGGAAGGGGAAAGCGCATCCATCCGCCTCGCGTACCTCTCCATCCCCCCAACCCTCTTCACCGCAGTGCTCCATAACCTCTGCGAAGCAGACATCCACACGGCCTCCGAGCCCTTCCGCTGCATTGTTGAGAAGCCTGTCGGCCACGACCTTCAGAGTGCTGAGGAAATTTGGAGAGAGCTCGTGCGGTGCTTCCGCGAGGAGGAGGTTTACCTCCTTGACCACTACCTCGGGAAAGAGGCTGTCCGAAACATTTACTATCTCCGCTTCGCAAACCCCATTCTCGAACGGCTGTTCAAGAACACCTTGATCCACCACGTCGAAGTGAGCGCTCTTGAATCCGTTGGCATCGAGGAACGCGCAGGGTACTTCGAGAACACCGGCACTCTACGCGACATGTTCCAGAGCCACTTACTTGAGATCACGGCGCTCCTCACAACGCGTCTCGGTGATGATGCTTCCTTCCGCGAGGCGCGGCTTCACGCCCTCGAGGAATTGTACATCCCCCCCGCAACAAACCTCGATGAGGTTGTCCTCCAGGGACAGTACGAGGGGTATACCAGCGAGGAAGGAGTCGCCCGCACTTCGCGCACGAACACATTTGCAACACTCAAGCTCCTCACCCGCACCTCCCGCTGGCAGGGAGTGCCGTTCTACCTGCGTTCGGGAAAGCGCCTCACGAAGAAGGAGACGCGGATCTCGATCCAGTTCCAGGTGCCGCACCCTGTTGGAATCGGGAGCGGCCCCAACCGACTCGATATCATCCTTCAGGGAGAAGCAGGAATGCGCCTCCACCTCCAAACGAAGTTAGGAGGCACCGAACCGCAGTTCCGACCGCTCATACTCGAGGACCCCCTGGTCTGCGTCGGCGACTGCCTCCCCGAGCACGGACTCCTCATTCTCGAAGCCATCCATGACAAACAGCAGTGGTTCTTGAGCTTCCCGGAAGTCCGCGCGGCCTGGCGTCTCCTCGATCCCATTCAAGCCCACCTGGAACACGCATCAACGGCTCTCCACGCCTACCCTGCAGGCTCACCGGGCCCCGCTGAAGACCATGCGTGGCTCGCACGTGATGGAACTGAGTGGTTATCCTCATCTCAATGAAACTGATCGAGACAGAGTCAGAGGAGATGTTCGTCACGCACGCCGTGGAGCTCCTCGGAAGTCTCATCTCTGCGGCGATCAGCGATCACGGCTCGTGTATCCTCGGGCTTTCGGGGGGATCAACGCCACGGCCGGTCTATGAAGCACTGGGAAAGGAGCAGAAACCCATCGACTGGTTCAAAGTGCACCTGTTCCTCGTGGATGAGCGGTACGTTCCACCGGATGATCCACGAAGCAATCAGTTTTTGCTCCGCTCAACGCTCCTCATGTTTGCACCGATTCCCGCGTCGCAGCTCTACTTCCCCGACACATCACTCTCAATTGAAGAATGCACGCAAGAGTACGCACAGCATCTCCACGGACTCCTGCACGCACAAAGGCACCTCCCGGACCTCGTGACCCTCGGACTCGGAGAAGACGGGCACGTTGCCTCGCTCTTCCCGCCACTACCGCAGCATCTCATGGATGACACACATCTCGTTGCACACACAACCACCAACACGTTCGAAGTCAGTGACCGCATCACACTGACTCTCAATCCTATCGCCGCTGTGGGCTCTCATGTGTTCCTACTCCGAAGAAACAAGAAACAGGTGTGGGATGAAATGCTTGCAAGCCCCGAAGGTGAAACGAGGTGGCCTGCAAAGCGGGTCCTGGAGCAGCCCGATGTGACGGTGATCTGGGGACCATAAAGAGGAAACCTAAGAAACCTTTTCACCGAGGGCTGAGCGGATATCGGCTGCCATTTTTTGAGCGGCCTCCCGGGCAGCTTCCTTCCAGTCCGTGCCACTCGAAGCGAAGATAATGCTGCGCGAGGCGCTGACAATCGCTCCTGTGCCGTCAGGGATGAACCCGTGTTTCACATCCTCCGCCGTTCCCCTCTGCGCTCCGTAGCCTGGCATGAGGAACGGACAGTGTGGCATCAGCGTGCGGAGGTACTTGAGCTCTTCGGGATAGGCCGCGCCAACGACCGCACCAACGCAGGAGAGATTTGTATTTGGACCAAGGTACGATGCCCCCCAACTCTCAACGAGCTGTGCGAGGTGCTCATGGACGACTTCATCTCCGACGGCAAGATCCTGGAGTTCTCCCGAGCTTGGATTACTCGTCTTCACAAGAATGAAGATCCCCTTACCATTCTTGCACCGATCGAGGAAGGGCTTTACCGCATCTGAACCAAGGTACGGGTTCACGGTCAGCGCATCGATGGGGCTTCCTTCGTAGAGGTACGCCTCCGCGTAGGCTTCACAGGTTGGACCAATATCTCCACGTTTCCCATCCGCAATGATGATGAGCCCCTGCTCTTTGGCGTACGTGCAGAGCTCCCAGAAGGTCCTCATTCCTTCCCACCCGAGAACCTCAAAATAGGCAAGTTGGAGTTTCACGCAGGAGGCAGTGTCTTTCACCGCCTCAACAATTCCTTTGCAGAAAGTGAGAACCCCTGCAGGATCCTTCTCGATTCCTGTGGGGAGTTTTTGCAAATCTGGATCGAGACCAATGCAGACGGGCGATGTCCTGCGCACTCGTTCTGTGAGGGCATCCGCGAAGTGCATCAAAGGCATCCTACCTTATTCCCGAGCGCTCTGCCGGTACTGCAGAGCTTCAGCAATATGTGCGCACTCAATCCGATCAGAGCCGATGAGGTCGGCAATCGTGCGCGCAACCTTGATCACGCGATGGTAGCCGCGGGCGGAAAGACCCAAGCGAGAGACCGCCTGTGCGAGGAGTTGCTGCGCTAATTCATCGAGCACGCACAAGCGGTCAATGTGTTTCACATTCATCTCTGCATTTGTCCGAAGAGGGAGGTCAGCGAAGCGCGAGCGTTGCCGCTCGCGAGCGGCGGTGATGCGGGCAAGGACGGCATCACTCGCCTCACCTCCCATACTGGGCTTCTGCTGCAGGTCCTCAATTGGAACGACAGGAACGTCAACCGTGAGGTCGATCCGATCGAGGAGAGGCTGACTGATACGCCGCCGCGCTCGCTGCGGGCTTGCCGCATATTCTGGGGGGTTCATCGCAGCAACGAGGGTAAACTCCGCGGGGAATGTGGCACTTCCCTGGGCACGAGCAATGGTGATCGTGTGATCCTCGAGCGGCTGCCTCAATACCTCCAGCACGTGCGGTGGAAACTCAAGGAGTTCGTCGAGGAAGAGCACCCCATGGTGGGCAAGGCTGATCTCGCCGGGATTTGGGATTTGCCCGCCACCAACGATGCTCACCGCGCTCGCCGTATGGTGCACCGCGCGAAAAGGACGATCCCTGATGAGAGGAGTACGGTGAGGGAGGAGGTTCGCAATGGAGTAGATTTGCGTGACCTCAATCGCCTCCTCTTCTGTGAGGGGCGGAAGGATTCCGCAGAGCGCCCGCGCGAGGAGTGTTTTTCCAACACCCGGAGGGCCCGAAAGCAGCACATGATGATCTCCCGCTGCGGCAATTTCGAGGGCACGCTTCGCATGGTACTGTCCGCGAATGTCGGAAAAATCAACCGCCGCAGAGCTATGGTGCGGCATAGAAGGAGGAGAGACAGGTGACGGCACATGCTCTCCGGCAAGAATGGCGATGAGTTCCGGGAGAGTCCTGCTTGCAATGACCGTGAGCCCAGGTATCAGCGCTGCCTCTGGGCCATCCTCGTATGGGACAACGAGCGCTTCAAAACCGGCGTCCCTCGCCGCAATGGCTGCGGGGAGAACGCCCGAAACGTGCCGCAGTATTCCGTCGAGCGAGAGCTCTCCAAGGAACGCAGTCGTGCTCAGATGCTCTTCTGGAATCGAGAGGAGCCCCTGCGCGAGAAGAAGTCCCAACGCAATGGGAAGATCGAACCGGGGACCAACTTTGCGGATATCCGCCGGTGCGAGGTTCACCGTCATCGTGCGGCCAGTGAGCAGACGGTAGCCGGAGCTGCGAAGCGCGAGGCGCACACGCTGTTTGCTCTCTTGCACGGCCGTATCGGGGAGCCCAACAATGGAGATCGTGCTCTCGCCTGGTACCGAGCAGACCTCCACGGTAATCCGTTCGCACCGTAAGCCCCAAAGCGCGAACGATGTGAGCTTCGTGAGCATGGTACGCAGTGTCTCTTTACGAACCACACCCCGGGAAGGCTCTTGCGAGAATCCAAACAGAGAAGAGGGGAATTAAGGCTTCAGCTAGGGCTCCGAGAGGTTCTACGGTACGATAGGACCTTATGCCGGAAGCCCGGCACATCGCCGTTGGAAAACGCGGAGAGCAGATTGCCGCTCACTACCTCCGCGCGCAGGGGTACGAACTCCACGCACGGAACGTACGTGTGGGACGAGAGGAGATCGATCTCATCGCCTACGATCCCGACGATCAGATCCTCGTCTTCATCGAGGTGAAGGCGCGTGCCGAGACGGACAAAAATTTTCCGGCTGAGATGCGCTTCAACTGGGAGAAGCGAAGGGCTCTCGCGCGCGCTGCCCGTCACTGGATCGCACGGAAGGGGTATGAAGGAGGCTACCGCTTTGACCTCATCTGTGTCGAAGGCGGTAAGATCACACACCACCGCGATGTCCAGATGGGGGCTTAACGAACCTCCGCGTTATTGCCAGTAGGTGCTCCTCGCGAGGGGTGTTGGAAGTTCGACCCAGTTGAAGTGCCCGACTTCATCGGCCCAACGAATCGCGCCATTCTCTCCAATCGCTCCTGCCTGGTTGAGGCTCACTTGGAGAAAATAGTTCGCAGCCCCTTGATCAAGGGAAACATCACCATAGAGCTGTAGCGTTCGGACCCCGCCATCGAGTGCTCCGAGTTCTGCAGGAATGTAAGAGCAACTGATGATAGTAGTGCTCACGGAGCACGCCACTCGTAGTGAGGAACCGGGAACACCAAGCTCCCACCCTGATACCGCAAGTGAACTAGATTTACTGACTTGGAATTCCAGCTGTTCAAGCTGGAGCTTCGCGGTTGGTATGACTGTTCCTTCAAAGGAGAAGGCAGCAAGGAGTTGGTCACTGCCAAGAGGGAGGATATCGCTCTCACGGAGTGCATTCATAACACGCGTGATGCGTCCGAATGATGTCTGATGCTTCGGGAATGGAAAATCGGGAGGTCTCGAGATATAAGAATCATGACTCCAGATCCCCTCGACGGTGACCTTGACGGTATCCACTTGGACGAGTTGCTCAGAGATCCCCCCTCGATCTTTCTCTTTGAGGCGGACTTCAACGGCGAGCACGCGCTCCTCATCCTTCGGAAGCTCATACGCATGCTCCGGACCCACGGTTGCCTTCCACGTTTTATCCGTTGTATCGAGAGGATCAAGAGAGAGCTGCGCAATCTGCACTCCATTCGCATCGATGAGGAACACGTTTTCAATCGATTCAATCTTGGTCTTGAAGACAATCTCGACTTCGCGGACGCGCGTTGGTTCCCCCTTCGAGAAGAACGCTGCGCTCGCGATGGGTGAACTTCGCTCCCCAAGAATGAGGAAGCGGCTGCGGGCGGGGAGGTCGGGGAGGCCCTGATGAGAAGAAACAGAAGAGGAAAAGGAGAAAAAGGAAGAAAAAGAGGAAATGGACCCCACTCCGCTCGACGGCGCCGAGCTTTGCGGGGTGGAGCTCGCTGAGCTCAAACGAATGATGGGTTGTCCCTGCTCTGCGGTGCGATACAGATCGAGTTCGCCTTCGACTTCGGCACGGTACGCCGCAGCGAGCCGCGCCATCTGGCCGCGGGTGAGTGGAGCATCGTACGGAAGATTCACAGGGAGGATCGTCTTGTGGTTCTGCGCCGCCTGAACGTACACCGCATACCACGGAGCATCCGGAGGAGCCCACGCGGTGTAGTCGTAGAGCTCGCCAAGGATCTTCAGGGCTTCGGCGTAGTTCACGGGATTCTCGGGATGGAAGTACCCATCGGGGTACCCCTGAACGACTCCGCGCCTTCGTGCGATGCACACATAGGGGCTAAACCAGTCTTCCTCATCGACATCAGGGAAGCAGCGCGTTGCATCGCTCTTGCCGGCACGGATGCGTGGATGACTGAGGAAGGCAATTTTCAAGAACTCCGCACGGTTGAGAGTCCGTTCAGGCCGAAACGAGCCATCGGGGTTTCCCTGAACCGCTCCGAGGCTTGTAAGGAGAGAAATCGCTGCTGCTTCCGAACGGGAAAACGGTGCATCGGCGTACCGACCCGTGCGGTCGGTGTAGTTGAGGGCAAGAGCCACAAGTGGAATAAGGAGAATGGTGGCAGCAAGTCTGCGCATACAAAGATTAGGAATTAAGAATTAAGAATTATGGGTTATGGGAAATAACACTTCGATCCAAATACTCAACTATTCGAATACTCAAATACTCTAGTCCTTCTCCTCATGATTCACGACTCAACGAAAGGACCGGCGAGTAGAGACCTCTGAGTCTCCGTCGCCACCACGTTCCCTCACGGCGCTTCGTCGTGAGATCGGTGAACTCGTACTCATACAGCACCGCGCGAATGAACTTTGGTGGATGATCAAGGAATGGGTTTTTCCTGATGAGCGCGAGGACATCAGGAGATCCCTGGAGGAGGCGGACGAGGAAGTTCTGGAACCAGGGTTCGCTGTCGTGCCTACCAAGGGCTGCGAACCACATCTGCCAATCAAGCCGCGGTTGGTGCGGCTCAACGAATTTCGGACGTACCGTGAGATCTCCGGGTTTCCACTTGAACTCATACGGAAACCACGTTGCTCCATCGTCGCTTCCCTCCACAATGATCTCCGGCCGCTTGACAGTCATAACGCGAAAGAGACCATAGGGATTGACGGAGCGAAAGGGGTGCAGGGCGCGTTCGAGACGATCGAGCATATGAGGCATCGGGAACCACGGAAACGCTGTCTCAAGGAGCTGCTTCCCACCGACGAGGAGCACCAGGGCCGCAACAAAGATTGCAACGACACTCCAGCCCGTCGGAATGGGTACAGTGACTGCCGCTGCGCCACCGAGCCACGCCGCAAACCCCACAGGCAGCACACTCCTTAAGAACGCATCGTCGAGGAGGAGGAGACAGAGAGCAATCGTGAGGAGATTAAAGAAGTTGTAGTTCCCCGTGAGCCCGATGAGTACTTGAAGGAGGACCATAAGACCACACCCAACGATGCGAGGAGTGCGCCCCCAGAAGATCAGGAACGGTGCGGCAAGTTCGGCGATGTACATGAACCCCATCGAAAGAACATGGAACCAGTGCGGGAGTTGCTGCAGATACCATGCGGTCCATGTGGGGAGGGGCTGCGACCAGTAGTGGTAATCGAGTGCCGTGAAGTTGCGCCACGTCGGATCTCCCACGTTGAGTTTCACAACTCCCGACTCAAACGTGAGACGAAAGAGGAGGAACCAGAGGAGAAACAGAACCAGTGGTGAGACCATGGTCTCGTGCGCCAGGCCGCCTGTAAGCGCAAGGGGGGCGAAGAAGATCGCGAGAAAGCCAACCTCGAGGAGCAAGATGTCCCACTGGAAGCTCAAGAAATCCTGTCCCGCAACCGTGAGCGAGAGGTAGAGGACCCAGAGCACAATGAGGCTCGGCAGCGGAGCAATGCCGAGGATGAGGAGCACCGAGAAGAGAACACCAAGACCACAGACCACATGCAAAGCGGCATCGCTGGCACTGATCCAGAAAAGCGTCGGGAAAATTCTGATGCGTTCCATTCCTGGAAGCTGTTGCCGAATTAAGTCGAGGAGACCCTGGATGGGGAGAATGCCATTGCTCCCAATGAGTCCCTTTACCTGCACCCAGAGTGAGAGGAACGCGATGAGGTAGATGATTCCGAGCGCCCTTAGGAAAAACCACCGCGTGAGAATGTATGTCGAACCCGAGGAAATGCCCGTAACCCAGGAAAAGAACGATGAAGTGGAGGTCAAAAGACCCGAAAACGTCATCCAATCCGGCACGAGCCAGAGTGTAACATTGTCGTACCGCGGACAGACAGATAGAACGGCCCTCTCCTACTTGTCCGCCGAAGCCATTGTAAGCTCCTGTAGTTCAACGGATAGAACGATCCTCTCCTAAGGGATAAATGCAGGTTCGACTCCTGCCAGGAGCACCAATGTAAGATTGGCGAAAGCGGAAGGGGCAAATGCAGGTTCGATTCCCGCCAGGGCCACCATGAAGTACTGCTCAAGCGAGAAGGAGGGAATCGTGTGGCGGTGCCATGAAGTCTGCGAACGGAGTGAGCAGTACTTCATGGTGTGTCTTTACAACACGGCTCGAACTCACTTTATCAAAAATCTCTGAAAAACTCCAATCGCTCCGCCCCGCCGCCGTGCCGCCAAGCGGCACGGCTCGAACTCATTTTATCAAGAATTCCTGAAAACCGACAGGAAGCCGCGCTACGCGCGGCAGAACCGAAACTGAACGCTCGGGCGGGCAAAAAGAAAGGGGGTTGGGGGGAATGAATTTTTGCCCGCCCTCGCTTTTCCGCCGCTGCCGAATTTCGTATTTCGCTTTGCGAAATGCGCCGCCAAGAAAATTTGATTTTGCTAAAATTTTGGTGTAGCATCATAGTAGTAATAAGTTAATGGATACTCTACTATAATGTTATTATTTTATTGATGCTATGTCAACTAACCAAAATTTAGCAAACAACATAAAAAAATTACGCGAAGCTAAAGGGCTTTCGCAAGAGAAATTAGCGAGATTGGCCGATGTCGCCAACAATACACTTATTAAGATGGAATCGGGAGAAAACCAAAACCCGACATTAAACTCTCTCAAAAAGGTTGCGAAAGCCCTTGGTGTGAGCGTTGATGATTTAATAAATTAGCATACAATTAAAACTAAACTATATGAACCAACTTTTAACACTTAGTGCTTCGCAAGGTTATCTGCTCCTCGCCGTGTATGGAGTATTCATGATAGCGATTACATATTTTTTCGCTCGCTGGAAACGCTATCGCTCAATTCAAGGATTCCTTGTCGCTGGTCGTAATGTAAACTGGTGGCTTGGCGCTACAAGTATCGCCGCTTCGTGGATTTGGGCACCAGCTCTTTTTGTATCGGTTCAGTTTGCGTATCAACAAGGATTGCCCGGAATTTTTTGGTTTACTTTTCCAAACATTATCGCGCTTTTAATCTATATTTGGCTTGCGCCAAAAATCCGCGAAAGAATGCCGCATGGTTATACACTTCCACAATATATAAAACACCGCCTGCAAAGTGAAAAAGTTCACAAAATTTATCTTTTCCCATATTTTTTCTATCAGTTAATGGCGGTAGCAGTTCAGTTATTTGCAGGCGGTGGCCTTGTTTCGCTTCTTACCGGCATTCCGTTTATAAATGCTATGCTCATTATGGCGGCGATAGTTTTGATCTATTCTTTCATTTCTGGTCTTGAATCTTCTATCGTCACGGACTTTGTTCAGTTTCTCTTAATCGTGGTTGGTGTGGCAGTTGTTATTCCGTGGACGATTTCAATGGCTGGAGGTTGGAGCGCGATAAATGCAGGATTGGGCGGAGTTAGTGGCAATTTCCGGAATATATTTGACCCTGGCGTTGCGTTCTCGTTTGGTATCGTAACCGCGATAGGTTTGATTGCCGGAGCAATTTCCGATCAGCAGTATTGGCAGCGAGCGTTTGCGATTAAGAAAGAAAATCTTGTTAAATCTTTTGCCTTCGGTGCGGTCATGTTCGGTATCATTCCTGTTGCGCTTTCTTCTCTCGGCTTCCTCGCTGCCAATACCAGTTTAGGAATTAGTTTGCCGCAAGGCGTGGATGTATCAATGATTGGTATTGCTACCGTAAGTCAATTCTTGCCTATCGGCGCTCTCGCGCTGTTTGTGGTTATGTTGTTGAGTGCGCTGTTTTCAACGCTTGATTCTGGCTTGAACGCGGCAAGTTCTCTTTATGTAACCGATGTCGTGAAATACACAGACAAAGAAAAAGAAGTTTTGAAAAAATCAGATGAAAACTTGCCGCTAAATCCCGACGAGGAAAAAATACAAAAAGAATTGGATAACAGAGGAGTACGAAATTCTCGCTGGGCGATGTTCGGTATCACTGTTCTAGGATTTCTCGTTGCGCTTGCGGCAAACTACATTCCGGGTTTCGGACTAAAACACTTGTGGTGGATTTTTAACACGATTGCCGCTTGCGTGGTCGTTCCAACTATATTGAGTTTGTATTGGAGTAGATTGGATGCGAGAGGCGTTTTCTGGGGAGTGCTTACCGCTTTTGTTATTGGAGTGCCGCTCTTCATCTATGGAAACATTATTGACAAGCCAGTCTGGATTGTTGGAGCTTCATTGTTTATCATAGCTGTAAGCACAGGTTTTTGTTTGGCTATGCCGAAAAAGGTTGGAGGGGTATCAAGAATTTAGAGGCGGCGCGCCAACTCCGTTGGCACGAAATTCGGCGGCGGCGGGGCGGAGCGGTTGGTTTCGTTCAGCAATTCTTGATAAAATGAGTTCGAGCCGTGTTGTAAAGACACACCATGAAGTACTGCTCACTCCGTTCGCAGACTTCATGGCACCGCCACACGATTCCCTCCTTCTCGCTTGAGCAGTACTTCATGGCCTGAAGTCTTGCGCAGCAAGTACTTCGGGGCTTATCCCGTGTCGCCTCCTGCGCCACACGCAACCTACGCGGAAAGCACAATGACTTCGCGGCCTTCGGCGGGGAGCTGGCCTTTGAGTTTGAGCTCTTTTTGAGGCGCTTTTCCTTGCGCACCGCAGATCCTCAGGATATCGGCGTCGACCTTACCTTTCTCGCTGGGAAGCAAAAGCAGGACCCGAGGATCGAACTCATCGACGAGCTCCTGGACGAGTTTCACACCATCACTGGGGAGTGTGAGGACATCAACTTCACCTGCAAGCTCCCGCTGGTCGTCTGTCCACTCTTGCAGGGGGCTTGAGAGAAACGCGCACCGCACACCATCGACCTCAACGACGTACGATACCTGCTGCCCCTCCTTGTGACCGATGCCACGGATGAGCAGCCCTCCGAAGTCGTACTCTCCGGGCCATGAGATGACACTCTTGCTCGGCTCTTCTTCGGGACTCGGAAGAAGTGTGAGGCCATCTTTGCTGTACTCTGAAGCTTTGGCCGGGAACACAACAAGCGGTCGCACACCACCGGTGCACTTGAACATTATGCCGCCGATGGAAGTGAAGGTGAGCATTCAGTAAGAATTAAGAATTAAGAATTAAGAATTAGGAATTAGGAATTAGGAATTAGGAAAGAAGGGTAACGGCTTCCTCATCAGGCTCACGGACCCCGAGAGCCCAGCCACGACGGGGAAGCGGAGAAACAGGAAGTGCAACACGTTCAACCTGTGCTCCGAGACTCCGGAATTTCTCATCAAGTCGATCGTACCCACGTTCGATGTAGTGCACATCGGTGATGGTCGTCTCACCCTCCGCACAGAGAGCCGCAAGGATCATCGCAGCCCCAGCGCGAATGTCATTACTGGTCACGATTCGTCCGCGGAGTTTCGTCGGCCCGATGATGAGCGCCTGATGCGCGTTGAGAACCTCCACATGTGCACCCATCTTCTCGAGTTCATACAGATATCCCATGCGCCCTTCGTAGAGGCGTTCGAAAATTCTACTGACGCCTTTTGCCTGGGTCATCGCAACACCCATGGGGGGAAGAAGGTCTGTCGGAAAACCAGGGAAAATATTCGTATTGACCCGAGTTGCTTCGAGGGAGGAAAGCTCTCCATCAATGAGGAGCACACGCTCCCGCGCATCATACCGACAGATGCCCCCCATCCGCCGGACGACATCGAGAAAGAGGAGAAGATCACCGGGCTCTACCCCATGGAGACGGACTTTCCCTTGCGTGACGAGCGCTGCGATTACAAAGACTCCGACTTCGAGTGTATCAGGAATGACCATGCCTTCCGCAGGATGAAGACTCTTCTTCCCTCGCACGGTCACATCGTGTGTCCCTATGCCCTCCACTTCTGCCCCCATCGTCTGAACCATCTGCTCGACCGCCTGTACATGCGGCTCTGCGGCTGCGATTGAAATCCGTGTCTCACCGGGAAGAAGCGAAGCTGCGAGTACCGCATTCTCCGTTGCCGTCACGGAAAACTCGGGGAGGATCACCCGTCCCGGACGCAAGATCCCTTCAAGGCAGAGGGTCTCCTCGGAACTGCGATTCTGAGCGCCGAGCTGCTCAAACACCGTGAGGTGCGCACCAACAGGCCGCTTTCCAAGAACACAGCCACCAGGATACGCCATTTCCACTTTTCCGAAGCGCGCAAGCAGCGGACCGAGGAGAACAATCGATCCTCGGAGCTTCCCCACAAGCTCTGCAGGAATCGGGCGATTCTCAATGCGATGAGTGCAAATGCAGACTGTCCCATCCTGAAATGATGTCTCAGCTCCAAGGTACTCGAGAATCTCGAGCATCACAGCGATATCCCGGAGCTTCGGCACGTTGTGGAGGACCGTCTCCCCGGAACATAGTAGCGACGCTGCGAGCATGGGAAGGCACGCATTCTTGGAACCACTGATCGTGCTATCTCCCCGGAGGGGAATGCCTCCCTGTACACGGTATGTGGTTTCCATAGGGAAACTCATTGTAGGGCTAGAGGAGGTGCTGGGGCCAGACCTTCAGGAGAAGGGCCGTGTGCGGAGAAAGCCTTCAAGAAGCAGCAGCAGAACCCCCACTGTGATGAAGGAATCGGCAGCATTGAAACTCGGGAAGGTCCCAACGCGAATGAAATCAGTGACGAGTCCATCAGGGTACCGGTCAACAATGTTCGCCATCGCGCCTCCAATAATGACGCCAAACCCGGTGTGACTCAGGAGTGACTCAGCCTTCGCGAGCGCCAGAAGAACCACGAGGGCAAGAGCAACTCCAACCACTGCATCTTGGTACGGAAACGTGATCCCAAACGCAACCCCCGCATTGTACGAGCGCTCGAGAACCACGAACTTCTCAATGAGGACAACTGGGCTATCAAGCGAGCGCTCCACAAGCCACTGTGTGAGGAGGCTCACCGAAAAGCCGAAGAGGATCGCAAGAAGAAGCACCGCGTGAGGAAAGCCCTGAGAGTATACTGCTCTTCCCTAAAATGTTTCGACGAATTGATCTTCTCCTCCTCGGCATTACGATCGTGCTGACGCTCTTTGGGCTCGCGATGATTGCGAGTGTCAGCGTGTTCGAGAGCTACCAGCTGACACTACGCATGACCGAACAGGGGCTGCGCGATGCGCCAAGCAACTCTTTCTACCTCTGGCGCTCCTTCTCCCATGTCCTCGTCGGGATGGGTGCTCTCACTGTGACAACGATCATCCCGTACCAATGCTGGGGACACCTCGCACGTCTTCTCTTCCTTGTAAGCATCCTCCTCCTCATTGGTGTCTTCATTCCCGGAATTGGTGCGGGGTGGGGGGCTGCCAATAGCTGGCTTCGAGTTGGACCCTTCTCACTGCAGCCCTCGGAGTTTCTGAAACTCACGCTGATTCTTTACCTTTCCGTGTGGCTCCAGAAACGCGAACAACTCATCGGACAGTGGAAGGAGGGCTTCCTTCCTTTCGCCTCACTGCTCATCCTCTCGACCTTTTTCATCGCTCTTCAACCGGATCTTGGCTCCTTCTTCGTCATCACTGCGATCGCGGCAGTGATGTTCTTCATTGCCGGTGGGAATATTCTGCACCTCATCCTCGGCGGTGGACTTGCAATTCTGCTCGGCGTCCCAATCATCCTCAACCAGGGGTACATCCGTGATCGGTTCGTTGCCTTCTTCTCCCCGAACGATCCGACGATCGCGGAGACGATTGGCTTCCAGATCAAACAGGCACTCATTGCTATCGGCAGTGGAGGGCTCTTCGGTGTGGGCTATGGAAAGTCCATCCAGAAGTTCGGGTACCTCCCGGAAGTGCAGGCCGATACGATCTTCGCAGCCATGGCGGAGGAGCTCGGGTTTGCCCGCATCGTCATTGTGCTCACGATGTACAGCATTCTCGTCATACGTGGCTACAAGATCGCACGGGAAGCACCGGATCGATTTGGGTTCCTTCTTGCAACAGGCATCACAACATGGATCGCCTTTCAGACACTCATCAACATCAGTGTGAACCTTGCCCTCTTTCCTTTGACAGGTCTCACCCTTCCTTTCATCAGTTATGGTGGCTCCTCCCTGGTGTCTCTCCTCTCCTCAATTGGCATTCTTCTCAATATCTCCATGCACTCCACCGAGGAGGCACACCTCGCTCGTCACCCACGGCGGCGGATGTGGTGGCTTCTGAAAGGAGCGTAGAGCCATGGTGCGCATTCTTTTCGTTGGTGGCGGTTCCATCGGACATGTGGCCCCGTGCATCGCCGTCTGGCGTGCAATCCAGGAACACATTCCATCTGTACAGGCACACTTCATTTGCGCAGAGCGTTCGGCTGATCGGGAGTTCCTGACGAGGGAAGGAGTGCCATTCACCGCCCTCCCTCTACCACGACGATCTGCGATATTTCCTCTCACATTTCTGCATGCCTACTGGAAAGCCAGCGTGCTCCTGCGTGCCTTTGAACCACATATGCTCCTTGGCAAAGGAGGTGCACTGAGTATCCCCGTGTGTCTGGCGGCGAAACGTAGAGGTATTCCCATCGTTCTCCACGAATCAGACGCGGTGGTGGGGCGTGCCAACCGTTTTCTTTCTCACTTTGCCGAGACAGTGTGCCTAGGGTTCCCCTCCGGCGAAGGACGGAGAGTTAAAGAGTACAGGCAACGAACAGTTGTGACAGGTAATCCGGTCCGTCCAGAAATAACACGGGGGTCACGCGAGGAGGGGCTCCGCATCACAGGATTCTCGGGCAAACGACCGGTGCTCCTCATTGTCGGTGGAAGCCAGGGGGCACAAGCACTCAATGAGATCGTGGTACAGAAACTTTCAGAACTCGCGACGCTCTGTGACATCGTGCACATCGCAGGAAAGGGGAAAACGAGAGGAGCTCCGCAGCAGAGCTACTTCGCCATCGAATTTGCAAACGAGGAACTACCGCATCTGTATGCACTTGCCTCACTCGCCATAAGCCGCGCGGGGGCAGGGAGCTTGAGTGAGCTCGCCGCGAACGGCATTCCTACGATCCTCGTCCCACTCCGGGGAGTTGCCCACGATCACCAGGGCGTGAATGCTGAGCGAGCACAGGAATCCGGTGGATGTATCCTCATCGAACAAGAAGGTCTCCCACGCGCACTCGTCCCTCTCGTTCGTGAACTCCTCGCTGACCGTGGGCGCCTGCACGCACTGGCCGAGAAGATCCGGACTCTCAACCGTCAAGACGCTGCGACAAACATCGCGAGAATGCTCCTGGATCTCTGTATGTAAGGGGGTTTTGGCTTCTGGTTTCTGAAGTTTGATTCTATGGTCTCGTACCTTGCACGTCACAAAGAGGCCCTCTACTCTGCCTTCCCGATGCATAAATTCATCATCCCTCTTTTTGCGTTGGCGCTGCTCCTTGTCAGTTGCCGATTCCCTTGGCAGAAAACGCCAGAAGAGCCCACCCCTCTCGAAGAGGCTGCTCCACCAGAGGAAGAGCAGAGACCATTCGGCTACGATGGGCAAGTCCTCACAGGAATGCACCGTGTGATTCTCCACACCTCATTGGGGGACATCGCACTTGAGCTCAATGCGGACAGTGCACCAATGGCTGTGACAAACTTTATGTGGCTCGCGCGCGCGGGGTACTACAACGCTCTGACCTTTCACCGCGTTGTTCCCGGCTTCGTGATTCAAGGAGGAGATCCGAATGACGACGGTACGGGGGGGACAAGCGTCTTCGGAGACACGTTCGAGGATGAGGTCAACCCAGCGGCCTACGGCCACGATCGCACGCTCCGAGAAGTTGCAGGAGATCAGCCGGTTCCCGACGAACTCGCGAACATGACAGTGCGACAGTTCTACGAGTCGCAAGGATATGCGTACCGTGATGACCTCCCGCCGACTCCTCAACTGACACGAGGTGTGATCGCAATGGCAAACAGTGGCCCCAATAGCAACAGCAGCCAGTTCTTCATCATCCAGGCAGAGCGAACGACCTGGCTCGAGGGAAAGCACACTGTCCTCGGAAAGGTTGTCGAGGGGATGGAGGTCGTTGATGCAATCGCTTCCGTGGAACGAAGTGAGAATGATCAACCCCTGGAGCCGGTGACGTACGATGTCGAAGTGCCCTAAAGGGAGCTAGGATGAAGGCATGCGGACACGGTTTGCGCCGTCACCGACGGGGTACCTCCATGTTGGTGGTTTGCGCACCGCCTTGTACTCGTATCTCCTCGCAAAGAAGCACGGTGGCAGCTTCATCCTCCGCATTGAGGATACGGATGTGGAGCGGAGCACCCCTGGAGCGATCGAGAGTATTCTCCGCACACTCCACTGGGCAGGACTCAATCCCGATGAAGGTGTCATACTCCGTGAGGGGCGTGTGACAGAGATTGGACCGCATGGACCCTACATCCAATCGAAGCGACTGCACCTCTATAGGGAGCATGCAGAGGGGCTCTACCACAAAGGTTTTGCCTACCCCTGCTTCTGTAGTCCTGAGCGACTTACTGAAATGCGCAAAGAGCAGGAAGCATGCAAGCAGGCTCCGATGTACGACCGTCGTTGCCTTGCACTCTCCCCAGAAGAAGTACAGCAAAAGGTCAGGGGTGGTGAGCCCCACGTCCTGCGCCTCAAGATCCCCCATGAAGAAATCTTCACGTTCGATGACAGTATTCGCGGTCGCGTGACTTTCCGCGGAGACACCATCGATGACCAAGTGCTTTTGAAGAGCGACGGATTCCCCACGTATCACCTTGCACATGTCGCCGATGATCACCTCATGGAGATCGATACCGTGATCCGTGGGGAGGAGTGGCTGAGTTCTGTTCCAAAGCACCTCCTGCTCTTTCAGTGTTTCGGTTGGAAGCCTCCACAGTATGCCCATGTCCCGCTTCTCCTTAACAAGACACGCGCGAAGCTCAGCAAACGCGATGGGGCTGTTGCTGTCGAAGACTACATCGCAAAGGGGTATGTTCCAGAAGCCCTCCTGAACTTCATTGCGCTCCTTGGATGGAACCCAGGAACCACCCAAGAACTCTTCTCACTTCAAGAGCTCATCGAGGCGTTCAGTCTCGAGCGCGTGCAGAAAGGTGGTGCAGTGTTCGATGCCGAGAAACTTGACTGGCTGCAGGGCCAGTGGATGCGCAAGATGGCACCAGAGGAATTTGCAAAACACATTCACCCTCTCATTGCGGAAAAATTCTCTTCTGCAAGGACCGACGGAGCATTCGCGAAGAAAGCGGCACTCATTCAAGGACGGATCACTTTCTTCACGGAGGCTACTGAGATGCTCGCATTCTTCTACGAGGAACCAACCCTCACGAGAGACCTCCTCGTACACGCCAAACAGGGAGTGACTGCTGAAATCCTACCGAAGATTGTTCACTCGCTCCTCAGCACCCTCGAGAAGATTTCTGATGCGCAGTGGCAAGAGGAGAATCTTGAAGCGGCAATCCAGAATATCCTCGCATCCGGAACATTCAAAAAGGGGCAGCTCCTCTGGCCACTGCGCTCCGCCCTCACCGGTCGCCTCTATAGCCCCGGTGCGTTCGAGGTTGCTGCAGTACTTGGAAGGGAGAAGGTGCTTGAACGCCTCCGGCGTGCACTGAACACCATTCATGCATGACCATCCAGGAGTTTGTCCCCCTTGGCCCAAAGACGACGATGCGCATCGGTGGCAAGGCACGGCACTTCGCTGAACTCACCGAGCGCGCCGACGTGGAAGAGGCGTGGGCCTGTGCGCACTCAAGAGGAGTACCGCTCATTGTCCTCGGGGGCGGCTCGAATACCGTCTTCGCAGATCAAGTGATTGAGGCACTCGTTGTCCGGATCAAAGCAGAGCGCCTCGATGTGCAGGGGAATGCGGTAACGGTGCAGGCGGGGAAAACCCTTGCAACCCTGATCAATGAACTCGCCGAGCAGGACCTCGATCTTTCTCCCCTTACGGGGATCCCTGGCACCGTCGGTGGTGCGATCTTCGGAAATGCCGGCCAGGGCCCGAAGGGGATCTGGATGGATCACTATGCCACATCTGCGACATGCTTCGTGAATGGTGAATGGAAAATACTCTCACATGAACAGTGCAACTTCCGGTACCGTGAGAGCCTCTTCAAAGATCTCACAACACACAACGCTCCGATCATCTGGGAAGCAACTCTCAAAGTGCCCTCAGGGCCCGCAGTGGAAGTGAAAGCGGAGATCGAGAGGCTTCTTCAAAAACGCCTTGAGACGCAACCGCACATCAAAACTGCTGGTTCATGCTTCAAAGCAACTCCTGATGGAACTCCTGCCTGGCAGTGCATCGATGCGGCGGGCTTACGCGGGTTGAAGGTCGGTGGAATCGCAGTGAGTGAAAAACACGCAAACTTCCTGCTCAATACCAGTAACGGCACCTTTGCGGACGCCTGCACCATTGTCCAGAAGATCCGGGAAGCTGCTCCAGCCCTCCAAGGAGTCGAAATGCGGTTCTACGGATCAGAGGGCTGTGTGGTGTTCTAGAACGGCAAATCCTCGGCTTTGATCGTTGGGGTGTAGGCGATGTCGGGAACTTCGACGGGGACTTCTGTCTCCGGGAGAGGCCCGGGCTCTACCTGCTTCGCGACAGGGGACTCAAGCCGAACCGCGGCTTCTGCAACTTTGTTCCGAATACCAAGAAGTGAGACGTTTTCCGCGATGATCTCCGTTGTCGTTCGCTTACTTCCATCACGCGCTTCCCAACTGCGTGTCTGGACACGCCCACAGGCATGCACACGCTGCCCTTTCTTCACGAGCCTTCCGACATCAGCCGCGAGCTGGCCCCAGATGACCACACTGTGAAACTCCGTCCGTTCACGGTCCTCTCCCGTTACACGATCCTTCCAACGGTCGTTCGTTGCAACACCAAGTGTGAGCACCTGTTGCCCACTCGTTGTTGTCCGAATCTCCGGATCGCGCGTGACATGCCCAATGACATCAGCGCGGTTGAGCACACCCGTGAGGAGCTTTGCGCCATCAGGAGTCTGCATCTGCCCATCCTTCGGGTCGAGAAGAATCATGTCAACCGCGACGACTTTGGTTTTTGAACGTTTCTCTCCTGTCTTCTGATCTTCCCACGCATCGGTCTGCAGACGTCCGGAAACGAACACCTGAGCGCCTGGCCGAACGAAACGCTCAGCAACTTCTGCCATCGGACCCCAGAGGGTCACGACAAAGAATCCGCGAAGATCCAGAGGCACACCCGCTTCCGTTGGGACACTCACCGGAACAATCAGGTTGAGATCCGTCACACTCGTACCAGAAGGTGTCTTTCGAAGGGTGACGGGCTGCGTCTGGTACCCGATGAGCTGGGCGCGGTTGAGGGAGAACATGGCGATTGGGGATTGAGGATGGGAGTAGGAGCATCGCAGAGCTTTTGAGGAGGGACAAGGGGGCACGAAAGATAGCTGACACGTCGAAAGGAGAGAGGGCTTCCATAAAGGTCTTCTGGACGTTCTCTTAAAGAGGAGAACCTCTCATCGAAGAGGCATAACTTCAATACAACAGTTTGCATTTTTGACAACCATCTGCGCAGGCAGAAATGCGGTTTTTCTGCTAGAATTAAAGGATTTTGGGCACATATACCCTTCGACCCTTCGGCAAGCTCAGGGCAGGCTCAGGGCAGGCCCTCAAGCGGCTCACTCTCCCGCTCGGGATCCTCCTCGGACTCCTCCTCACGACGCACGCTGAGGGGAAGAACTACCGAGTCCCGATCGATCCACCGACCTCGTTTGAGGACATTACGACAGTCATCTATGGTGCAATCCCGCAAGATCTCGAAAAAGCAGAATGCGGGGGATGGAACATGGAGGTGCAAGTTGGGCCTGGTCTTGGACCACCCGACAAGGTTGCAAAAGTGACGGGAGTTCCCGGAAGGGAAGGGGAGCCGCTCGGTAACATTTTCTCGGGAATGGCGCGGCGGATTGAGGAGGGAGGTGAGCTCAATGATGGTTTCCTTTTCCCAGACACTACCGAGGGAAAAATAACTGCCTGTAAAGAGCGCTGCACAAAAGGGGATGATGGAAAATGTCGGGTTTCTATCAATAAGTGGTGCCCTGCAAATGACGACTGGACTGTCATTTACGGGTGTGGGGAGAAAGTGGAATACCCCTACTTCGAGGATCCACCATGCCTCTGGAGAGATGACGGACCGATCGAACCACCACACACCCCCACAAAGTGCACAGAGTTCTGCAGCTGGCTCAATGACCCAAAATTCACGTACCTCGACTGCCGAGCACCGTGGTTTGATCCTGATGCGGGCGTGTGGAGATGTGCGTGGGTAGATACGAAGGCTGTGTGCACCGAGTGGTGGTTGGATGCAGGAACAAACTGTTTGCAACCAGTCACTGGCTACCCAAACAGGTGTGAGGGTGTCGGCTGCTACGTTGTGAACGGGCACCCCTACCAATCGTTCCACCGACGATACCGGGCCCACTACGAACGCGAGGCAGTCCCCGATGTTCCGAACGATGTCACATCGAAAGACGCGCAAGTTGCCTGTTACGGCTTCTACCGCGAGTTCGATCCGAAGAGCAAGGTGACGGACGGAAGTGATAAACGCTGCGTGATCGACATCAATGTCTCGGAACTTCCTGAGAAACAGAAGGGGAAGGGGCAGTACGGGCAGAACTCCAATCTTCCGGATCCCCCGCCACTCATTCGTGATCCGGAGTTCAACGAAGACGAGGATCTCTGGTACCCCAACCTCGGCGGAGGAATCTCGTTCCTCAACAAGAAAGTGTACAAAGAAAAATTTGATGAGGATATCACGACCGCGATTCTCGACTTCGATACGGCAAAGGAGAAGGCCATCTACCAGATCCGCGAGGATCAACCATTCGCGCGGACGAATCTTCTTCGGGCGTTTGAGGACACCGTCAGTAATGACCGAGGGGATACGCGCACCGTTGCCGAGTGGTGGCAGCAGTTTGAAACGGATGCTCATCGACTCTTCTCGCCGCCCGTCGTCCGCCTGTTCCTTCCATCTACATGGTCCTTTGGACTCGATCCGCTGGATCCCATCTTCGTCGGTGAAAAGGAGGAAGAGGAAGACACTGGCATTCCTGAAGGAAAAGACCCACGGATGAAGGCCATCGAAGTACAACTCCAAGCTGAGGAGGATCTCCTCGGTGAGGTTGCTGCCTACCTCGAACGGTCTCTCCTGCTCTCGGTGCAGGAGGAACCAATTCCTGTTGTGGTTCCTCTCGGATCGCCCACCGAATTCCGCGCCCTCGCCGAGGCATGGGAGACTTGGAAAAGGCGACGACAGGAAGCTGGTCTCTCGTACCCTTCCGAAGTCGACGGGCTCATCACCATTCTCGAAACGTACGCCGAGCAGATCGAGCAGGTCCGGAAGCTCCGCGCCGAGCTTGCACAGTACATCGGCGAGTTCCTGACGAGGCAAAAGGAGATCACAGTGACGATCGGCAACTGGGTGAAGGCGAACCTCGACATCTACCGACAGTTCCTCGCCATGTGGGAGCCAAGGGAGGGGGAGCTCGACCTCCCGGAGCTCCAGGAGTTCTGGAAAGAAGTCCAACAAGAGTACGTAAACTTCCACGACAGAGTGAACATGCCATGGTGCCGCAATGACCGGTTCACGACGTCCATCTACTCGTTCCTCGATTACTGGCTTCCAGGAAGACCAGAGCTCAAGGGCGGGAATACGAACACCTGTGAAACCGACGACGGACTTCCCAATCTTGGAGAGTGCCTCCCGACCAGGGAGAAAGATCTTGTATTCGATCTCTCGACACTCCAGATCACCGCGGGCCGCGCGAAGATTCCCGTCCTGAAGCCCGCACAAATCCGTGTGAAAGTCCCACTGCCACCGAAAGTGAACGAGGAACCGGATGCAGGGATCCTCATCATCCCAAACCTCCCCCCGGTCCCGTCGATTTGGGAGGATGCCATCGGAAACCTCCCAACCGTGCAGATCCAGGGAAGTCCTCCGCTCATCAGCCTTCCCCCGCGAACGCTCAACCTTCAGCAGATCCAAGATGTTCTAATGGAGGCCCGGTTGGTCTTCACCAAAATGAAAGAAACCTACGACGAATTCTGGAAGAGCCTTGAGAATCCGTGCCTCGGCTGCGAGGACGGTTGCGGAAGCCTCCCCCCGGAAGAGCAACCAGCGTGTTACCAGAACTGCATGGACTGCCGGCTCGCGTGCCAGGGGTGGGATAGCCCACCGAGGTGCGTGCAGGTCGAAATGGACCTCCTCGAGCGGTTGACGCGTATTGGAGCGAGACCCGCTGTATCTCTGCAGGAGGACTGGCGGTCCCTTGGGATACCTCGCTTGGTGAGCGACCCACCGGACAAGTACGCCTGTGATCCAAAGGATCATGTGTGCCAGTCGATCCTCCCGGAGAAACGCTTTCCGAAAGATGGCTGGCAGATCGTGTTCCCGAAATCGAAGGAAGAAGAGGAGGAAGCTCTCATCCGTCAACTCCGTGAGAAGATGCGCAAGCACACACTGACCGATGATGCGACGAGGATCCGCGAAGACTTCCCCTACGTCTCGAGTGGGACAGGACTCTACCCCATCTATGACGTGCCAGGAGATGTTGAACTCCCGCCAGAGCCCCCAAGTCCTTCTGCACCGTTAGCCCCATGATCAAACGCACCATCGCCATTGCGCTCCTCGCAAGTCTCCTCCTCATCACACCCATCGCAGGGACGGTGTACGCACAAACGCCTCTGCCCTCCACGGGCGTGTGCACCGCGGAGATTACGGAGCGTCTCTCGCGTGAGCAGCGGATCTACCGGACTGTCATCTTCGGCCAAGATACAGCCGAAGACGCCAAACCAGGAGCCGTGCGGTACGACACTGAGGGGAATGCCTGGATCAAGAACGGAGAGAACGAGTGGCGATCGGGTGCCCAAGGATTCCAAGGCGTCACGTGGACTGACCTGCAGATGGACGGGCAATCACAGACACCGATTCGCCGCGGAACCTTCGAAACGCGCAAAGTGCTGACCTCAGAGATCATCCCCACACTTATTCAGAGTGTGAGAGCCCTTCGCTGCCGCATTGCGACTGTCTGTGAGAATGTGCGTCTCTCGACAGAATCCGCAGGGCTCGGAGAAAGTGCGCGCTTCGCGATCAAGATCCCCGGCTGCATCGCCTTTGAAGAAAAACCACTTTTGAGCTGTCAGTTCGCTGCAGAGAATGCGGAGGATACGACGAGAGAGCACCGCGGGAGCGAAGTCACAGTGCGCTCGTACTGCACGAGTGTCGGGATGCAGCTTTGGCAGCGGGAGGTAGAACTCCTCAAGCTCGCGGTTTCCTACGACGCGGCATACCGCTCACTCCTCCAATTCGCAGGAAACTTCGACCAGTTCATTCGCGAGTTCCGCGTCTCACTTCTTACACCGATTCGACAGGCAATTTCTCTCCTCGGTCAGCTCCACCGTATTCCCTGTTTCATTGCACAGTGCGATGAGTAAACGGATTTCACCCACCAACGGCCAGTGGCTAGTAGGTTTGAGCGCAGTCGCGCTCCTGATCGTTGCGATCAAGGTAAGCGCTGCAAGTCACGAGGGGGGGGATCCAGTTCTTGCAGCCTGTTCGGAAAACAACATTCTCTTCCCGAAAGACTTGCCGCTTGGGATCGGGCAAGACCGTATTGACCTCTGGAGGGACCGCTATCACGGGACAGTCAGTGCCATCGTCGATGCACACTTCACACCTACACGGATTCAGTGCACTGCTGATGTGCGGGAGCTCCCGAGCGGCTCCCTTCAGGCTCTCGCCGCACAACTCCCTCCGTGGGAGGACCACGCTACTCTTGTGACTCTCTCGGAAGGAGACATCGGTGCGGTGCTCCTCGAGTACCTGCGGATCTACGAGTGCGCGCTACAGAACCGTGCACTTTCGCTTGCCCCAGACATCGCAAAAGACATCACGAAAGATGGAAGGTGGGAACTCGGGAAGTTCGTAACGGAGCATCCGAAACAGGAACAGAAGATCCAGAAGGAACTCACACTCGCGCGCCGTGCGCTCCACCGCACGCTTGCGCTCCTCGGAGGCATCGACCGCCTGAGGCCTCTCAGCACAAGCCTCGAGTGCCTCCAGCGCGCTTCCTTGGATCTTCGGAATGTCCTCGGCCTCGCTGCGGATACCACTGCCTGCCTCCCGCGGATTTGGGATGCACGTGGGTCGTTGCGCGATCTGTATAAGCCGTAAATCCAATGCGGAAAATACACATCATTCTTGGCACACTTCTCCTCCTCTTCCCGCTCTCGACACGCGCCGCCGAGCTTCCGCTCTACGAGCTCATGCGCACTGCAGCACAACGCGACCTCCTTCTGAATGACAAACTCCTTGAGGAAGTAAAGGAACCACTACGTACCTTCGTTGCCAAGATCCGCTCAACGAAGACGCGCACGCTCACCGGAGAGAAAGTTGATGAAGCGCTCCGCAAGAACTACTTGCGCTTCTGCGTGTTCGATCCTCCCATCGATCCTGGGAAGTGTACGACGCTCGCAGAAGCGATCCAAGACTCTGCATTCGCGGAAGCGCAGCTACGCGCTCTCGGCCAGGACCTCCAGATCATCGCCAGTGGCTACGAGATGCCAGTCGACGGATACCCTGAGCGGTCGATGAATCTTCCCACACGTTATACGAGTCTCGTCGCTCTCTGGCGCTCGGGAACTGAAGGAACAATCCTTGCGCAAACAGAGCTCCCTCTGCGCTTCAAGACGATGCCTGATAATCTCGATGGCCCAATCACCGCCCTCGCAGGAACTCTCAACGGCCTCAAGAAGCCTGATGAATTCACTGCGGCAGTCTGGCGCTACCAGCATGGCTACCGGTTCATCCGAGGAGAGCGCCTCGCAGAGTTCCCCCCGCCTCCAACACCGGACAGCGAGAGTGGCCCGGGGACCGAACGTCAGTACATCTTCAAGCGGTGGGAGAATGTGGAGACAGCGCTTGAAGCCATCCGCGTGGCGCTGCTCACGGTTCCCCTTGATCCTCCTCTGCGCAAGAAAGAGATCGTGTACTTCCGTGTTCCAAAGAAGTACCTGGATCTCCTGCCCGAGAACGTCATCGTGTGGGCCTACCATGAAAATGTTGGTGGGGATGTGGGTATCAGCGGCGATGTCGGTCTCCAGTGGAAGATTCCCATCGAGCCCATCTTCCCCTCTCTCATCTCTGACCCTGAGGGCGCCTGTCCAGGTGCAACCCCCGGTGATCAAGATCAAGATTGTCCTGGCATCGACGGAGGGAGGTACCCGCCACCACCTGAGAAGCTCGAAGATGGCGTGCTCGTACCGAAAGATGGCGTCGGTCTCTGTACACACCCTTTCGCAAGGCTGGGGTACCTCTGTGCGCCGATCACGGCTCCGCCCGGAGAGAAATGCATTGTGGAGGCCGAACCAGAGGATGGGGCCATCATCCTCACACGCTGCCAGATCGAGCCAGAGGGGAGCGAGACGAGTGCCGGTCCGGATGTCTGCCAAGACATCGGCTACCGCCTCGAGCCGGTGGGAGTTCCACCGATTCCGGAGGAAGAGAATCCGGACTACATCTGCACACCGAACCGAGAGACCTGGTACCTGAACTCGATCGGAAACCATCTCTGCTACATGGGACAGTGCATCGAACAGTCGATGGAAGGACACCGGCTCCTTTCAGGCCGCAGTCCCTTCAGTGTCCAGGACGAAGCCTTCCCCTGGGACTCCTGCGAGGCGCGTGATCCACAATTCGCGAACTTCCTTACTCCACCTCCGGGGAACACCGTCACCTCATTCCCTGCGTACCGTCCTGGTTGGTTGATACAAACTCTGGATACCGCTTTCTGCCAACTGAATGGCCTCCCCCCACAGGCACTGCCAACGCTGTGCGGCTTCCAGGCAACCCGCCGCCTGACGCTGCCCTTGGTGACACATCTCAACACGGCATTCAGTCTCCTGAGTCAGAGTGAGGAAATTGCATCACCGACGCAGGGGTTTGAGCGCATCGTAGGAGGAATCGGAGCGCGCATTGGCACAGACCTGTACACACGGTACCTCCGAAGGACCGGACGCCCCTTCGGAGAGATCACCACCATGGCAGCAGAAGTCCTCGAGAATCTCACGAAGATCACGTTCCCTCTCGATATGTGCCAACGGAATGCCGCTGAGTCCGACAAGGAGGAGGAGGAGGAGGAGGAGGCAGCGGAGGAGAAGAACGCACTGAAAGACCATGAGAGGTGCCTGCCACCTTCGTCATCTTCATCTGCATCACCTCCACTTCCGTGAAGCGCACCCTTGCTGCGATCATCGGCCTCACGCTGCTTCTCGGCACCCCCACGACCGCTGCAGCAGCTCAAGTTGCGATCTCGACGCACTACGTCCAGCGAACACTCGACCGGGCCGACGAGGGCATTGCCTATGCGTGGACGGGACCAAGTTCCTTCGACTTCCTCATTTATATCTTGTCCTGGATCCAGAGTGTTGGCTCAACATTCTTCAGCTTCATTGATACCGATCTCAGAATCGTCGAGCAGAAGAGGGACATTCTCGAACGCACAGCGTGCTTTCGCATCGACCTCTTCCTGCTCGAGCTCAAACTTGAACGGGTGCGCAAGGAACTCAAGAGGGCATTCGAGTCACAGAACATCATCGCCATTCATCGTCTTCAGGATCTCGCGCTCTTCCTCAACGAGCGGTACGCCGTTCTTCTCAACGGGGGGAGAGACCCAGAAGCCAGAGATAAGCGCTGGATTGTCCGCCGGCTCTTCGATCCACCACGGCTTGGATGGTGCTGCAACGAGAGCCTCCCCGGTAGTGTCTGCCAGGAGAAGAGCCTCACAACCTGTACAGATGCCGGAGGGGCCTACTACGACACACTCAATGAGTGTACGCAGTTTAGTTGCTTCACACCTCCACCCGCCGCGCCGGCGATCGAACAGCAAGTTCTCTGCCCGTTCCACAGTAACTACCTCCCACCGAACCTCGCAGGATACGGCTGTGATGTCGAGGCGACGAATGCTGCTCTTGGCAATCTTACCGCCGCCGAGAACGCTATCCGTCCCTCGGCAGAGACAGAGCGTGACGCTCTGCAAAAAGTGCAGGGCCAAATGAATGACTACGTCAATCAGGTGCGTGCACTCCTCAGTCTCCAGCGAGAGATCGATGAACTCCTCGGCCGTGAGTCAGAGATCACCGGAGAACTCCCTGCGCGCGCGCACAAGACCATCAATAGTTGTGTGGATACGGAGGAAGAGAAGCGAGAACTCTCAAAACTCACAACATGGGAACTGCGTGGTCCGTTCTCCTTCGAAAAAGATGAGAACCGCCTCCTCAATGCTTTCCGAGAGCTTCGACGAAAGCAAGGGAACAACCGACCACCACCGACCTACTACGACATCACCCTTACACCAAACACTGTTTTCAAGTGGCTGATCGCCAAGGCACGTTCACTGATCCTCCGGAAATTCAGCATCCAGCAAGGAGAGTCGGAGAGTACGATCTTTGCGGAAGGAAGTGACCCGCATCTCTCAACCCGGGAAGCCATCCGACCACTCATTAAGTCCGTCGGTAGACTCTCGCGACTCGCAAGCACCATAGAGAAGGAGGGGGAGGCGGGGGGGGAGGAGAAGGAGAAAGGGTTGCGAGGCTTCGTCCGAGACTTCGCGTTCTTCCTCCGCCGGACCTGCCTCTACCGACCGTGCAACGCCCGTCTCGAGCGGGTTCTCAAAATCATCTTCGAGGATGAGTGTTTCCCCTTCACGGATGGACGCTACCTCGACCAAGGCTACGACTACACAACATGCGGAGAAGCGGCCAAGGTCGGCGTTTCGCTTTAAATGGAGCGGCTTTTTGGCTTCAGAAAAGGCACAACAATGGTAGGATAGCAAAGTGAAGGCCTCTGAATTCGTCCATCTTCACTGCCACTCGATGTACTCACTTCTGGAGGCTCTTCCGAGTCCTCGAGAGATCATCGAACGCGCGAAAGAACTCAAACAGAATACCGTGGGACTTACCGACAAGGGGTACACGTACGGACTCGTTGAATTCTTTGAGGAAGCGACGAACGCCGGAGTAAAACCTATCCTTGGGATGGAAGTCTTCGTCGCCCCACGGACCCGCTTCGATACAGAGAGTGGCGTCGGCACACAGGACTTCCCGTTGACGCTCCTCGTCGAAAATCGGGATGGGTACCAGAACCTCCTGAAGCTTACGACTGCAGCCGCCATCGAGGGCATGCTCGAGAGGCCACGGGTCGATCGGGAGCTCCTCGCTGCATACGGAAAAGGGCTCATTGCCCTCAGTGGCCCTGTCAGTGGCGAGATAGCACAAGCGGCACTCGCAGAGGACGGCCGAAGAATCGAGCGCCTCGTCGAGGAGTACCGCTCCTTCTTCGGGGAACAGAGTCTCTACTTTGAACTCATGGATCTCCCGAACATCCCCGGCCAGGCAGAAGTCAACCAACAGCTCATTCACTGGGGAAAGAAACTCCGTGTACCGCTCGTCGCAACGTGCAACAGTCACTACTGTCGCCCAGAGGATGCGGAAGCCCATGATGCTCTTCTCTGCATTCAGAGGAACGCACATATTCATGACCCCGGTCGCTTCTCTCTCCGTGACTCTGATCTCTCCATGCGCCCCCTCGAGGAACTCGAGACGGCATTCGCGCATGTCCCAGAAGCACTTACAAACACCCATGCCATCGCTGATCGCTGTACAGTGGAATTTGATTTCGGCACCTATCAGATCCCCCGCTTCCCCACACCCACAGGGGAATCCGAGGAGGAGTACCTCACGCATCTCTGCGAGGAGGGATTCCGAGAGCGGTACCCACACCCCACGAAAGAATTAAAGGGGCGGCTCACGTACGAGCTCTCGGTCATCAAGCAGGTCGGCTTCGCTGGATACTTCCTGATTGTCGCGGATTTCGTCAACGAAGCGAAGCGGCGTGGAATTACCGTCGGCCCCGGACGAGGGTCTGCCGCGGGATCGATCGTCAGCTACTGCCTCGGCATCACAACTCTCGACCCTATCCAACACGGACTCCTCTTTGAGCGATTCCTCAACCCCGAGAGGATCACCATGCCGGATTTCGACATTGACTTCGCGGATAACCGGCGTGACGAAGTCCTGGACTACGTTCGTCAGAAGTACGGCCGCGATCACGTTGTCCAGATCTGCACCTTCGGGACCCTCGCTGCACGGGCGGCCGTAAAGGACGTTGGTCGCGTCTACGGCATCCCTTTCCTGGAGATGAACAACCTCGCGAAGCTCATCCAGGAGCGCCCCGGAACGAAACTCAGCGAGGCGCTCCAGACCGATGAGCTCAAAGCTGTCTACGAACAGAACGAGACCTACCAAAAGATCATCGATACCGCTCTCAAGCTCGAGGGCAAAGCGCGCCACGTCTCCGTCCACGCGTGCGGCGTCATTATCACCGAGAAGCCCGCTCAGTACTACACAGCCCTCCAGCGAGCTCCGAAGGATGAGGAGACGATCATCACCCAGTACTCCGCGAAGCCACTCGAGGCCCTCGGACTCCTGAAGATCGATTTTCTCGGTCTCACGAACCTCACCGTGATCCAGACAACCCTCGAGATCATCGAGCGCCTCCACGGACAAAAGATTGTGCTCGCCGATATCCCTCTCGACGACGAGGAAACGTACGAGCTCCTCCAACACGGCGACACAACAGGGGTCTTCCAGCTCGAGTCCGCAGGCATGCGCCGCTACCTTCAGCAGCTCAAGCCCACGACGTTCGAGGATATCACCGCAATGGTCGCCCTCTACCGGCCAGGACCGATGGAGTGGATCCCGAGCTTCATCCGACGTAAACACAAACAGGAGAAAGTGGAGTACCTTCATGAGGATCTTCGTCCGATCCTGGAGCCGACCTACGGGATTGGCCTCTATCAGGAGCAGATTCTCCAGATTGCCCAGGCGTTCGCAGGGTTCTCACTCGGAGAGGCCGATATCCTCCGCCGTGCCATCGGAAAGAAAATCAAGAAGGAGATGGCCGCACAGCGCGAGAAGTTCCTCGAAGGGGCACGGAAGAAGAAGTACACCCGCACACTCGCCGAGAAGATTTTTGATGAAGTCATCACTCCCTTCGCGGGATACGGTTTCAATAAATCTCACGCGACGGGATACGCCCGCATTGCCTATGAGACAGCGTACCTCAAGGCACGTTACCCGACGGAGTTCATGGCCGCGCTCCTGAGCAGCGACGCACAGCGCACGGACCGCGTCATGATCGAGATTGAGGAGTGCCGGGCAATGGGCATCGCTGTACTCCCCCCGGACATCAATGAGTCTCTCCGTCACTTCACGGCCACCCCGCCGAAGGCAGGCCTGCCCGCCGAAGCTTCAGCGAAGGCGGGAGCCATCCGATTTGGGCTGACGGCGATCAAAGGAGTTGGTGACAGCTCCGTCCAGCAGATCATTGCGGTCCGTGATCAGGGTGGCCCCTTCCTCTCACTCGAGGACTTCGCACGGCGCATCCCAGCCAAAATCCATAATAAGAAACTCCTGGAGTCCCTCGCGAAGGCAGGGGCACTCGATTCACTCGGCGAGCGTCGGATGATTATTGAGCACTATGAAAAGCTCATCGAGTTCCGGAAGGCCTTCGGAGATGCGAGCGGCTCCCAGGAAGATCTCTTCCAGGCGTTTGGAGGAGAAGTGGAGCAGGCCCGGATCGAGTTCCCCCAGACCTCACCGGCGACACCCCTCGAGAAGCTGAAGTGGGAGAAGGAGGCCCTCGGGCTCTACGTCAGCAGCCACCCTCTCGCCGGACTCAAGAAGTACATCGGAAAGAAGGCGCAGCTCATCGCAGACCTCACGCAGCGCGATGTCAGCAAGAAGATCACCCTCGCCGGCCTCGCAGAGGGTGTAAAGAAACTCACCACAAAGCGAGGTGATACCATGGCCATCCTCTCGCTCGAGGATCCAACAGGGAAGATGGATGTCACACTCTTCCCCCGCATCTACAGCGAAGCGACTCCTCTCCTTGAACAGCCGGATACGATCCTTGTTATTGGGGGAGCACTGGACGTACGCATGGGCCAGTTGCAGCTCCGTGCAGATGCGATCAAGCGTGTGACCCTCTCGACAATGATCGCTCATGCAAAGGATGAGGGGTTCTTTGACGAAGAAGAAGTCAGGCAGGGAATACCCGCCCCACGACGAGTGGAACTCCCCGCGGAGGAGCACATCGAACTCCTTGATGAGGAGGGAAATGTGATTGCCGGAGAGACCGTCACCCTTGGGAAAGATGAGGAAGCCGAGTTCCTCGGGCCCATTAGCAAGTGGATCGTGCAGGGAATGCCCCTCGAGGCGACACTGCGGCTCGTTATGAAAGAGTCAAATGAGGGAAAGGAGTCAAAGGAGGGAAAGGAGGAAAAAGAGTCAAAGGAGGGAAAGGAGGAGGGTGACTCTTCCACTCAGATCTCCATTCACACGATCGAGCTCCCACCACGCGCACCAAAGAAACTCCTCCTCGACCTCAAGCGCGCCCTCGAGACCTTCCCAGGCCGTGAGCGTGTTCAGCTCAAAGTCGGTGAGCAACTCATCGCACTCCCCCTCACGGTCAGCATGTCCCCGATCCTCGAGAAAAAGATCGAAGAGGTCCTCTCATACTACACCGTCACCACGTGAAGGTTCGTGTAGTTCTGACTGCTTTTTATGAAGGTTCTGGCCATTTCAAAGGAGGCAATTGCTGAGGCCCTGCAGGTCCTCAAGCAGGGAGGGGTGGTCGCCCATGCAACCGAGACCTGTTATGGACTTGCCTGTGATCTCACAAATCCACAGGCCGTGCAGAGGCTCTTTGTACTGAAGCAGCGACTACTCAATCAGCCGGTCAGTGCACTCTTTCCTTCGATCGACGAAGCGAAGCGCTACGTTGAATGGAATGAACGTGCCAAGGAGCTCGCCCGCAAATTTCTCCCCGGACCGCTGACACTCATTCTCCTCTCCCGCCGGGAAACACCTCACACGCTCTTTCCCATCCCAGAAGGTGCAGCCACGGTCGGAGTGCGTGTCTCATCGCATCCCATTGCACAGAAACTTGCCCAATGCTTCGGAAAGCCTCTCAGCACCACCTCTGCGAACATCCATGGAAAACCGCCACCCTACAGCACTGAGGAAATTCTCTCTCAGCTTAGTCCCGACCTCGTTCTCGATAGTGGACCCCTTCCTGAAGCTCCTCCATCCACGGTTGTCGATCTCACAAAGGGATCTCAGAAAATCCTCCGCCAAGGACCTTTGCATCTTTCTACTGTACGCTCTGCACGTGCACTGCCAGCGCTGTAAATCCCCTGACACGGCCGTCATCGACTCACGCCTCACCGAAGAGGGGCGTGCGGTGAGGCGCCGGCGGAAGTGCACCAAGTGCAATCACCGCTTCACGACCTTCGAACGGCAGGAACTGTCCTCTCTCATCGTCGTGAAGCGCGACGGAACACGCGAGCCCTACAGCCGCAGCAAGATCGAGCGGGGGGTCTGGCTTGCCTGCACGAAGCGACCTGTGACGGAGGATCAGATTGACCGACTCCTCTCACGGCTTGAGGAGAAGTGGGCGGCCAATAAAAAGGAGGTCTTGAGCTCGACCATCGGCACCGATGTCATGCGGGAGCTCAGGAAACTCGATCAGGTCGCATACATCCGTTTCGCCTCCGTCCACCGAGAGTTCAAGGACGTCGATGAGTTCAAGAAGGAACTCGGGAGGCTCTTCGGGTAAACTGCCGTCATGCTGCGCACACACACCTGTGGCGAGTTACGAGCGACTCATGTTGATCAGAAGGTGACACTGTGTGGGTGGGTGCACCGGCGCCGGGATCACGGGGGACTCATCTTCATTGATCTCCGCGACCGCTACGGGTTCACGCAAATTGTTGTCGATCCGAAGAACCGTGAAGTCTTCGCAGAGGCAGAACACGTGCGACCCGAGTGGGTTCTGAAGGTTTCAGGAACGGCCCGAAAGCGGCTTGAAGGAGCAGAGCGCATTGATACTCCCACTGGAGAGATTGAAGTCACCGCCAACGAACTCACGGTTCTGAATGAAGCAAAGACTCCCCCCTTCGAGATTGACCAGCCTTCGCGCGATGCGCTACGGCTGGCAGGCCAAGAAAAAACGGTGAACGAGGAACTGCGACTCGAGTACCGCTTCCTCGATCTTCGTCGCGAGCGGATGCAACGAAACATTGCCCTGCGTCACCAGACCTGCCGGCTCATTCGTGAATATTTCGACCGCCATGGTTTCCTCGAGATCGAGACACCGGATCTGGTGAAGGGAACCCCGGAGGGGAGCCGCGAGTACCTGGTCCCCTCCCGCCTCCACCGCGGATCCTTCTACGTTCTCCCCCAGAGCCCCCAGCAGCTCAAGCAGCTCCTCATGGTTGCGGGGTTTGATAAGTACTTCCAGATCGCACGCTGCTTCCGCGACGAGGATCAACGCGGAGACCGCCAGCCGGAGTTCACACAGTTTGAGATCGAGATGAGTTTCTGCGAACAAGAGGACATCCTCACGGTGATGGAGCGGTGCTTCATCGAGGTCACGGAAAGACTCCAACCGGATCGAAGGATTACACCCAAGCCCTTCCACCGTCTCACCTGGCGGGAAGCTCTTGAGAAATATGGCTCGGATAAGCCAGATCTGCGGTGCGACCTCCCCCTGACCAATGTGACCGATCTTGTGAAGGGAACCTCCTTCAAAACCTTTTCCGAGGAAGTGAAGAAGGGTGGGGTGGTCTCTGCACTGCGTGTTCCGAAAGGGGCAGAGTTCACGCACGGAGAGATCGATGAACTCACGCTCCTTGCGAAGAATCATGGAGCAAAGGGACTCGCGTACCTCGCGGTGAAACCCGATCGTCTCCAGTCGCCGATCCTCACGTACCTCGGAGAGGAGACAGCTCAGAACATTGTCGAACGCACAGGAGCGAAGCCGCAAGACCTCATCTTCTTCGGAGCAGGGGAGTTCGAAGCCGCGCTCACTCCCCTCGGCAAAGTCCGGCAGGCAATCGGCGGGAAGCTCGGCCTCATCGACTCATCCCAGTGGAACTTCGTGTGGATCGTTGAGTTCCCTCTCTTCGAGCGAAACAGAGAAACGGGGAAACTCGACGCTCGCCATCACCCCTTCACGCGGCCGCACTCGGACGACGTCCATCTGCTTGACTCCGACCCACTCGCTGTCCGTGCCATCGCACACGACCTCGTCCTCAACGGCGTTGAAATTGGCGGAGGTTCCGTTCGGATCCACGAAGCAGACCTCCAGGCAAAAGTCTTCGATCTCCTTGGAATTTCCAAAGCCGACGCACAGCGCCGCTTCGGGCACATGCTCAAGGCCTTCCAGTACGGCGCTCCCCCCCACGGGGGCATCGCGATGGGTCTCGACCGGTATATCATGCTGCTCTCCGGTGAACCGAACATTCGTGAGGTCATTGCGTTCCCGAAGGACCAGGCTGCCCGCGACCTCATGATGGGGGCGCCGGCACCGATGCCTGAGGAGCAGTTGAGAGAGCTCGGAATAAAGATCATTGAAGAGTAGCTTCGCGAGCTTCAAAAGCTTCAATAGCTTCATGACAGGACCTCCCACAGAACCACCGGATCCTCGCGAGGAAGAGCGTAAGCGTCATGAGGAGGAGCGCCTCCGAACGGAGAGTGAGCATGCACTTCGGGAGGAGGAACAGCGTGTCGCGAAGAAGCGCGCAGAGCACGTGGCAGAGCAGAAAGAGTACGGACAGAGAACAACGGAGGAGGCTCTGAAAGAGGCACAGAGGGAAGAAGAACAAAAGAAAGCTCTTAAAGGGTGGAGGAAGGAAGCAGAAAAACGACGTGAGGAGATTGAAACGGACAAGGCTCGACGGGCACGGGAAGAGCGGGAACTGAAAGAACGCCAACAGCGAAGGAAAGAGGAATCGGAGAAAAAAGCGGAATACCTCAAGTCCCTTCACGAGGTAAAACAACAGGAAATGCAGGAGGAGAAAAAGGAGACTGAGCGCGAGATTCAGCGAAAAGCGAAACTTGCTGAAGCTGAACGGTGGGCATTCGAGCAGAAACAACTAGCCGATGCAGAAGAGCGGAAAAAGAAAAACGAAATCGAGCGGAAGGCTTTACAGCAGAAGGAGGAGATCGAACGAGAAATTGAAGCGAAGCGCGCGGCTCTCTTTGGTGAGTACGAGCGCAAAAAGGTTGCCCTCGAGAGTGAACTCCAGCGCGAAGAGCGATACGTTGCGACAACTCAAGACCCTCTGGAGAAAAAACGCCGCGAGCAAGACCTCACGACACAACGAACGAAGCGACTTTCAGAGCTCGAACGTTTGTATGCGAAGCAGCGCGCCGAACTCGCTGCAGAACTTCAAGTCAAGAAACGTGGCATTGATCAGGAGGCGATTCGCGCGAAAATCGCGACTGAGCAGGCATCGCGCAGCCGCAAGCAACAGATCCACCTCGAGCTCACACTCAAAAAAGGGCAGATCAATAAAGAGTGCCGGGAAGCCGCCTAGGCTCTGCTACACTCACTACACGCTCTTTTTTAAAACAATTTCGTCCGAACGAGCGGGTCTCGCGGGCCCCGCTCGTGAGGACACGACTAAGGGAAAGGAGAGCCCGTGAGAGGAAAACCGTTAGGTTTGCCTTTCACGATCGAGCCGAGGTGGCGCCCTCCTTCGCTCCTCACTTCGATCGGAGCTACGGACGGGCAAGTACCATTGCTCTATTACAGCAGCACCAGACGAATTTCTAAGTTGCCGGGGTGGCGGAATTGGCAGACGCGCTGGCCTTAGGAGCCAGTGCCCGAAAGGGCGTGGAGGTTCAAGTCCTCTCCTCGGCACCATTCGACTTCTATGCATAGGTTCACCCGGTAGCTCAGTGGTAGAGCGCAGGCCTGAAGAGCCTGGCGTCGTCAGTTCGATTCTGACCTGGGCCACCATTGTGAAGTAGAGAGATGGCTTAGCCTAGCTTCGCAAGCTCCCTCGCAACGTCGTTGAGGGCCTTCAAGTGTTCTTTGTTGGCAGCATCTTCGTCAGGGTAGTACCCCTTGTCGATATCGTAGATCTTGCCATTCTTCTCAGCCCACAGCCACTTGCCCTTGGCGTCATCGAACCAGAAGAGAACAGTTTTGTCTTGTCTCGTAACCTCCAGCTTTCCATCCTTTAGCACTGCGGCTTTCCCCTTGAGAATGACCTCGCCGAGCTGCTTGTTGCGGTTGATCTTTTCAGCGGCTTGAATGGTCTCTGAATTGCCGCTCTCGAGTTTAACCAGTCCCCTCGCAACGTCGTTGAGGGCCTTCAAGTGTTCTTTGTTGGCAGCATCTTCGTCAGGGTAGTACCCCTTGTCGATATCGTAGATCTTGCCATTCTTCTCAGCCCACAGCCACTTGCCCTTGGCGTC
>Ga0213870_1000055_pt1 | contig 58469 bp, 51 predicted proteins | sample WICALVC2017_Meta_FD_160119 | JGI IMG/M metagenome (GOLD analysis project Ga0213870, IMG submission 160119) | Freshwater microbial communities from subterranean cave lake in Wind Cave National Park, South Dakota, United States - WICALVC2017 | ecosystem: Environmental > Aquatic > Deep subsurface >...
CTCCTTTCCTGTTTTTTTCATAAAAATCTGTTAAAAATTTTTGTTGATCCTCAGGAAATGTATTAATCTTTCTTACATGGTTATGTTCGAATGAAATAGCAATATGGGTTTTATTATCTTTTCGATAAAGCGGTCAGTTAAAAATTATTGTTGAGGTATTACTTAAACCTTCTATTTTTCTGCCCTGTCTATCCAATACTTGAATTTCTTCTGCGTTTTTAGTTAAAGCTATAGTATATTCATGGAATGGCTGGATAATACCATCCTCAGAAGTAATGGGTATATTAGGCTTAACCTCAATAATGGGCACAGGAGACTTAATGGCTTGAGTAAGTTTTAATTCTGGCAAAGAACCTTCTCTTCCACGATCCTGCCCGCCTCCGCTCCTTTCAACAGGAGGCGTCCTGCTTTCTGCTCCTTCTCTTCTAAAAAACCCTCCTCTTCGGTCTCCTTGCTCTTGCATACTTGAATCCATATCTTGTATAAACTACAGTTTAATCTTACACCATTTCCAAAACAAATTGCAAATGGGGCTGGAGCTGAATTTAGCCTTTCGAAAAAGTGAGCGATCGTTTCAAAAAACTAGGAAGCCGCACACATCGGATAGGAAGCCGCACACATCGGATGTGATATAGCTTCACACATCAGGATTAAGTTGAGAAAGTTCTGCATTCCGCGCAATTTTCTGCCTACGCTAAAATTAGCGCGCCCTATTTTTTCATTCACTCAGTACTATTCCATACAGTAGTATTCCATAGTAGAAGAGGCTGTCTTTGATGATTTCTAAGAATAGGAACGCTAGTCAATCTATCACGTTTCGGGTAGAACAACCTCGCTACCAGACTTTAATTTTTATCTAATTATTCTTTAGTTCTGATGAGGCAGTTTTGATCTTTCGAAACATCAAAGTAAATTTATTTTACAACTGAATTTAGCCTTTCGAAAAACTGTGCGATCGTTTCAAGAAATGAGAGGCTGAAGTACGTTTAATTTTAATTATTCTCTATGGACAACATGAGTTTGTGCCACTAAAATAAAAGTAAAACCTACAATGTGAAATTATTTAAAAACAAGAACGATAAAAGAGCTTGGTATAGAGTAGTTTCTAATATATGCGGCAATCTTGCTGCTGGATGGTTTGGAATAGTCTTGATCACGGCGGCTTTTGATCTTTTCGTGTTGACAAGATCAATTACGTTCGGTATATTATTTACATGGCTCTCATATAAATTTGAAAGGAAATCTTTATGACTATCGAAGAAATACTCAACCTTATTACAAACGCCCAAGTTTCAACAGCCCTTGTCTTAATTGCTGCGGCACTTGTATATATTGCTTTTAAGTTGTCAGAAAGAAAAAGAACACATTGAGAAAAAAGCTGAATTTAGCCTTTCGAAAAAGTGGACGATCGTATCAAAAAACGAGAGGCTAGAGTACGTATAATTAGTTCAAAGTTAAAAGTGCAAAATTATCCATTCAGCAAGCTCAGGATCCTGAGTTAACCGAAGGGCAGTCCAAAATTTAAAGTTTATTCTTGCCTCTTAGTGTAGATATACTTGATCCTAATATTTTTGTTAATTCATCAACTTCTTGAAGTAAAGCGTCTATCTCTTGCAAGCTGTTTGGCATTATGTCTTTGGCTAAAGCTAACCAGAACTTTGTTTCGTTACCGCTTTTTAGAGCATGATTAAGAAAATTAATGAAATCTCTTTTTGAACTTGCTGCTTGCGCTTCGATAATATTAGCACCAATACTTGTTGCGGCTCTTATTAATTGATCTGCTATTACCCTAAGCAGATCTTTTATTGGGAAACTTATCTACTGACGCTATAATTTTTCGAGCAAGATTAAAACTTCTTTATATCAATTTTCTCTTAAATTCAGTATTGTTCATCACTTTTAACTTTGAACTTATTATGGCAAGAAGGATTTGAGGAATTTAAAGACTTTTGAAAATATTTTACTAAAACCAAAAAATTGCGTAAACGGCAAAGAAATGCCAAAAGGCAAAGACGAGGGAGTCTCAATTGTTGCTCCATACGCGGCAAGGCCTACCACCGTTGCGAAAGATGGATTTTGAATCTCATCAATTAGCCCTTTGATGTTGGTAGGCATTCCAACTCTAACAGGCATTCCTAACATTCTTTTTGCACACTCCACTGCTCCAATTGTACGCGCTCCTCCGCCTGTTATTACAAGACCTGAGGGGGTTTGGCCTCCAAAACCACTTCTTTTTATCTCAAGTCCCACAAACGTAAAGATTTCATTAAGCCTTGGCCTTATTATTCCATCAACTAGTGTTTTTTTCGAAACTTTACGAAGCTCTTCTGATATGCCCAACGGACCCAAATCTATCTCGTCAGTATTTTTAGGTGTTTTATCGGCCTCTGCTACCCCTATTTTTATTTGTTTTGGGAGAGATTTTGACAAGAATAATTTTATCTTCTCAGCGCTCTCCAATGAAACCCTAAGCCCTATGGCCAAATCATTTGTAATGTGTCTTGCTCCTATTGCTAAAACCGAAGAGTACGCTACCGATCCTTCTACATACAAAGAAATATCTGTGGTTCCCGCTCCTATATCGGCAACAACTACTCCCAATTCCTTTTCTGTATCTGTTAGGGAGGCCATGCTACTTGCATATCCGCTAAAAACAACCGCATCAACATCAACGCCTATCTGCGAAAAGGCTTTTTCTAGGTTTCTTAAAGACACAGCATTAGCAGTAATAATATGAGTATCTACCTCAAGTCTAACGCCCATCATTCCTATTGGGTCTTTTATCCCTTCTTGGCCGTCCACAATGTAGTTCCGAGGTAAAACATGAATTATCTCTCTTGTTGACGGAAGAGATATTGCTCTGGCCGCATCAATTACTCTACCCAAATCAGAGGCCGTAATCTCTCCTTGGGGCGCTGAAACAGCTACGACCCCTCTTGAATTTTGCGATTCAATATGGGCTCCTCCGATTGAAGCAACGATATGGGAGATTGAATAACCGGCCATTCGCTCAGCAGCCTCCAACGAAGAAGTAATAGACTCAACAGCCGCTTTTATGTCAACTATTTGTCCTTTTCTTATTCCCTCAGAGACTACCTCGGAAACGCCAAGAACATTAACTGTCCCCTCAACTGCGTTAGAGCCATCAACCTTCGCCGCGATGGTTGCAATTTTTGAAGACCCGATATCAACGCCAACCACTATCTTACCTCTCATAGAAAAGACGAATTGCCACTAACATTCGTGGTCATTCGCGTATCGTAATCACTGGTTTATCGAATCTAAAGTCAATACTAGTAAGCCTTTTACCTTCTATTGTAAGCTGTTTTAACACCGCTTGTAAAGAGGCGATTTGCTTCTTAAAATCCTTTTCCAAGGATAAAATAGCCTCTCCATCTTCTTTGAGTCTTACCATGTAAGAAGAGTTAAATTGGGAAGTAATAGACGAAAAATCAATTCCAGAGTCCAAAAGCAGTTTCTCTAATTTTTTTGTTAACTTTTGACTATTTGAGGCGATAGGACTAATAAACAAAGGCTTCTTTGCCCAATAAGTCGAATAAAGAAAAATAGCTAATATAGCTGACAGTAATGCAACTAAAACAAAAATCGCTAATCTCTTTTTTTTACCATGCTTAGTTCTTCTTAACTTTTGCTTCATAGTATATGACTTCGACTATTTTTTGACCCGCCTCTTTTTTTAATAATTCACTTAATTTATATTTTGCTCTATATTTATCTATATTGTCAATCATAGTCTCTATAACCTTTAAAAGCTCAAAAGAACTACTTTTGCCCTTAGCCACGTCAGACGTGGTCTGATAAAAAACTTCTCCCAAACCTTGATTTTTTAAAAAGAGGGCATTTTTTATTTGCTCGTTATTTTGGGAGTAGGGGAGTGGAATAAGTATTGAGGGTTTTTTAAAAAACATAAGTTCTGTTACGGTATTTATACCGGAGCGCCCAACCACCAAATCTGCTCTTTGCAATACTGCACCAACCTCTTGTGGTTCTACAAATTTTGTAATCTGGTATCTTGCTTTTAATCTTACAGGCAGAGAATCTTTCAGATCTTTAAGCCGCTCAAAATCTCGATATTCTTGCGCATCTCCAGTTTGATGAATAATAATAAACTTCTCCAGTAATTGGGCAAGACATCCCTCGACCAATGTATTTATAAAATGCGACCCCCCGCTTCCTCCAGTGATGTAAATAAGAGAGGCGTCATTCCGCGCGAAGTGAAACGGAGTCGAGGAATCTCCTGCATTGATGTGTTGATGCAAGAGATCCCTCCACGCGCCCTTCGGGCTTGGTCGGGATGACAGAAGAAATTTTCTTACCGGGTTTCCCGTAAAAACAGTCTTATCTTTAGGAAAATATTTTTTAGATGTTTCCCACGAAATGCAGATTTTTTTTGCAAAAAACGAGAGAATTCTATTAGAAAGACCAGCGCTAAGCGTCTGCTCGTGAATAACAAGAGGAATTCCTAACAAAAATGCAGAAATTCCAACAGGGATGGATAAATATCCGCCAAAACTCAAAACCACATCTGGTTTGAAGTTAACTAAAATAAAAAAAGCTTGAATAAAACCATAGGGGATTTTAAAAAGAGAAGGAATTGTGTATCTCGTAAACTTCCTCTGCAGTCTTCCAGTAGAAACTTCTGCAAAGGGGATTTTTCGTTTGTTAATTTCTCTATATTCCAAAGATAAAACCATATCCCCCTCGAAAGTGTATTTCCTGCCAATAAATAGTACATCAGCGTCCTTTGGCAAAGCTTCAAGTACTGCAAGAGCAGGAGATAAGTGTCCGCCGACAATAATTAGTTTCATAGTCAATACTCTCCGTTGTCATCCTGAACTTGTTTCTCTCCGTGTCATCCTGAACTTGTTTCAGGATCTAGTTCTTGAATAAACGAGATGCTGAAATGGTTCGGCAAGCTCACCATCCTGAGTTTACCGAAGGATAAATTCAGCATGACAATAAAATAAATTCGGAATGACATTGGGCCTAACTATTCTTAGAAATATTCAAGAGTATCCCAACCGCGCAAAGATCAACTATTAAAGCAGATCCGCCATACGATATAAAAGGAAGAGGAATGCCGGTTAAGGGCAAAAGTACTGTTTGGGAGGCCAAATTAATAATAGTTTGAACAGCCAAGAATGTACTGATTCCTCCTGCCAAAAGCTTACCCAAATTATCCCGTGCGTTGACGGCTATATAAAATCCCCTCCAAACCACAACAGCAAACAAAAAAATCAAAATAGATGCGCCTATAAAGCCCAACTCCTCTGCAATAATTGCAAAGATTGAATCAGTAGTGCTCTCCGGAAGATATGCATATTTTTGAAGACTGCCTCCCAAGCCAACGCCAAAAAGTCCCCCAGATCCGAATGCAATTAGAATTTGTCTTACGTGATACGAAGACGTTTCAATGGCAGCGCTTGCATTAAAAAACGTTTCAAGTCGTTGTAGACGATAAGGAGCAATTTTAATAAGCGCAAACCCTAATCCTGCCAATACCGGTATTAAAAAAGCAAAGTAAAAAATATTTCCACCCGAGAGAAAATAAATAACAAGGGCCTCAGAAAGAATAACTGCCGCAGTCCCCATGTCTGGCTGCAAGATAACAAGGAAAAAAACCAAGCCCAAAAGCAATAGATAAGCCAAAAATCTTCCTTTTTCCTTTCTTGAAAACCATGCCGAAAGATAAATAGCAAGTGCTAGTTTCACAAACTCAGCCGGCTGTAGAAGAAATATCCCAGTATTTATCCAACGCCTCGCTCCAAGAAGTTTTACGCCTATACCTGGAATCAAAACCAAAACTAAAAGAACAATCGCAGTTAAAAAAATCGGTAAAGAAAGGTTGTGCAATTTATGATAGTTAAAATTTGCAAAAAAAAGCAGTCCTAGAAACCCTAAAACAACCCAAAAAAATTGGTCCTTCACGAAGTGGTATTTATCTGCGAAATCCCTATATGCGCTAAAAGAGGAAATGTCATATATCATAAAAAGCCCGAAAAGCGCAAGAATTACCGTTGTGGCCAAAAGGAAAATATCTACTCGTTTCATCTAATGAAGTCTTCATCCAATACTGGCAATATAAAGTCCAAGAACGGCAAAGAAAAGACCCGCAAGCCAAGCCCTCATCACAATCTTTGGCTCATCCCACCCAAGTCGCAGTAACCACAAATGAAATGGTGCAACCGGAAAAACCTTTTTTCCTAAAAATTTCTTGGCAAGAATTTGAATCAAAGAAGACGCTACCTCCAAAACAAATATACCGCCAATTACTCCCAGAGCGACAATTTTCCCGGTCAAGAGCCCAATAATTGCCAGAGCCGCTCCAAGTGATAAAGCGCCTACGTCTCCTAGCCAAATCCTAGCTTTATAGACATTAAAGTATAAAAACGCAGTAATGCTGCCCATAAGAACTACAATGAAAATTCCTAGGGGCTGATTAAGTTGATTTGAGGTAATTATTAAAAATGCAACCAAACAAATCAAGAGAAGCCCTGATGCTAATCCATCTAATCCATCTGCAATGTTAAAGGCATTAACATACGACACAATCACAAAGGCAGCAAAAGGGATATAAAGAAAACCCATAAGTGCCAAGCCAAAACCTTTAATAAAAATAAAATTATAACCTAACTGAAAATAAAGAACCGAGGCGATAATAAGAGCCAAGATCCACTGAATCACAAACTTGTGTCTAAATCGAAGTCCAAAAAACAAAGCTTTTTTCCCCCGAACAATCTTTTTGGCGTCGTCGTAAAGCCCCAAAAGTCCATAACCTATAAAAGTAAAAAGAATAACAAAAAGTTCCCATGGTTTGACTTCTACATTGAAAAGGCCATAAGCCCAAAGAGTAAGTATGGTAACCACTACTATGATAAGTATTCCGCCGCCAAATGGAGTACCAACTTTCCAGTTATTGAACTTATCAAACACTGGAGTTGGCTTGTCGAACATGTCTCGCGTTTCTTGTTTTTGCCGCCGCAGTTTAATTTTGTACAAAAAATCTATAAAGGGGATTAAAAGTATGCCCGTGATAAAAAACGACAGAAGAGTGAGTCCCAAAAGCTGCGCCATGAAAATATTATAACAGAGGAAGTAAAAACAAGCAAAACGAAAATCAGTAAGTATTCAGTTGTTACCAGTAGCTTGTCATCCTGAGCGTAGCGAAGCCAGGCACCAGACGGTGCTTGGCGAAGGATCTAATAATCTTGAGATTCTTCGGCTTTCAGCCTCAGAATGACAAATCCGTTGGGAAGAACTGAATACTAACATCAAAATTTCGTAGCTGTTCACAGTTCCGACACAAAATTTATTGTTCGAGGCCGCAAGCCGAGAACTACAAGCATTGAAAACCCTTCGGTCTTGAGCTCAGGGTCGAAAGACTTCTCGCTGGAGTTTATCTCGAGTTTACCGAGAGACTCGAAGAATAAAATTCATGTCAGAAGAGTGAACTGTTACTCACCTCGGAGGTGGCCGAAGGACTCCTCCGAGGTGGACTCTGCCGGAATAATTACTTTATTGAATCCAGCTTTTTAATAAGATTTCCCTTATTAATTCCTCCGGTTGCGAAAAGTTCTCCGTTAATGATAACCCCTGGGCTTGCCAAAATGCCGTGTTTCATTACAAGCTCCAATCCATCTGGATTTGTCGCATCGAGTTCCTTTATCTGCATTTGCGGATACTGCGGTTTTACTTCATTTAGCACTTTGCGCACTTCCTCGCAATGCGTACAACCGGGCGAAATAACTAACTGTATGGCGATATTCTTTCCCATAACTTTATGTCTCTTGTCATCCCGAGCGATCCCGACGCGTCGGGAGAGTCGAGGGATCTTTCTCACATCAAGTTCAGGTGAAAGAGATTCCTCCACGCGCTATCGCTTGGTCGGAATGACACTTTGAAAATTTCAAATTTCAAATTGAAAATTAGTTCGCATGGTCATCTATATGTGGGACCATCATCTGAGCACTCATTGTGCCCATCTCAACCTCTACCATAAAATCAGTAGTTACCACTTTTCCAAGATGCTGAAACTGTCCATAAATCTTCCAAATTCCAGGGAATGGAAATGTATAGTGACCATCAATTTCTCCCAAGGGGTTTTCTTGAGTTGCAGATCTTAATCCATGTGTATGAATCATTGTTGAAAGGTCTAGAGGTGTAATTACTAGATGCATATCTGCCCCAAGAAACTTATCTGTTTCTAATACTTGTTTTCCGTCTCTTTCTAGATAATAACTTAGGTGTATCTCTTCACCTGTTTTGGGCATTCTTGGTTTAACATTCAATACTACTTTGTATTTATCAAATAACTTATCTCGATTTAAATCTTTCTTAATCAAAAGGGCAGAACTTGTGCCGCTCACATTTAACCAATTAGTTGTAGAAACTTCACTTCCCGAACGATTTGCATCAACTAAAACTCTATAACGCCCAGCTTTTGAAAGAGTTAATGGAATGCTAAATTCACCACTTATAATTTGTTTTTGCGAAAGAGGTCCTGAGTCTTCGGGATGAACATGTTTAAAGTCCTCAAGATCTTCGCTTACCAAAATTACATGAAGAATTCGATCATGACTTACCTGTAAGTCTCTAATTGGATTGCCCTTACTGTCATGGAGAGCAATTTTAAGCGTAAATGATTTGCCTGTCAAAATCGCAGAAGGCGAACTTGAAAGCGAAACATGAAAATCTTGCTCTTTTACTTCTTGTTTTTTCATCATATGATCATCCATTGGCATTTCTTCCTCATGTCCCATTTTGGACCAATGATCTGCAAACATATGGGGAAGAAAATATCCGAAAACCACAATAAGAAATAGTGATGTCATTCCAAAAAACCACCCCACAAGCCTTGTGTATCTTTTCTCAAAAGCCTGTTGTTCGGGGGGTAATGTAATAATGGATCTCTTCTTGTACAGCCAGTACCAAACCATCGGGAAAATCCAGACAAAAAGAATAAACGGTGTTCCCCAGGCTATCGGAACCCCAAACAGACCTGTCCCGGTTGGGATCCCGTGAGCGTGACCCAACTCTTGTACCTTGCTTCCTAAAAGATTGGTAATGAAGTTTTCTTGGGTGACCATCTCAAAAAGTGTATGCATTCCCGAGATGACCCACCAATCATGACCAAAAAGACCAAGGGTTAGCAAGAACCCACCAACATAAATCGTGCTCCATGCAGTAATCTTCCCTACCGTATCTTTGTGGGCAACCAAGAACTTTGTCGCATTGATTCCTAAAATTGCAAGGAATGCCAGAATAAAAAGGGGTGTGATGCGTCCAAGTGCCTGAACAAACATAATAACCCACCCCTGAAATGGATCTCCTGTGGCAATAATTTGAGGAATAATGACTGCGTTAAAAAGAGGATTCGGACAACCTACTCCTACGTTTCCTAAGAAAAGACCAAGAAGCAACGCTTTTGCAATATCTTTTTGTTGCATGATAAATTGCGGGACAGCGCCTCCATAAACAGGAGCTGCAAAACGTATAAGCTTAAGCTCTCCGAGGGCAAATAAAATCGCTAAGATTCCTGCCACTGCATACAATATGTTTTTCGCCGTTTCAACCTGACTTATTCCAAGCGCCTGACCCAGAAGTCCAATAAGAACTCCATAAAAACTAAGAGTAATTGTTACCCCCAGTCCAAAAGACAGCGCCATACCAATTCCTTTCTGATAAGACTTGCCCATCACAAGCGGCACGATAACAAACGCAAGAGGGAGCGTACAAGGGAGAAATATCATGGTGAGACCAACCGTATAGTCAAAGAGGAGGAAAGGAACAGAGCCCACATCGGAAGCACCCAACGAAAATACAAAGCGCAGCCCATATACAAATATGCCAATTAAGCCAAAAAGGAGAATAAGAAATATCAGCGGAGGATGTTTTTTAGCACTCTCTACAGGTGCTTGTTCGGAAACTTGAGCAGTTGTCTCATCCATACCCTTCGTCATTCTGGCAGTTCGGCCCTGAGCTCACTGTCGAAGGGCTTGTCCAGAATCTCCATCTTATTTATTTTGAGAAGAAACCTCGCTCTCACCGCTCTGAGAAACAGTTTTTTCTTCAGTAGGCGGCGTATTTTTAGGTGGAGTTTGGGTGGATGAAGATGGCTTGGGGCTGTGAAGAAGAAATTTCCAAAGAAGAAAACCGCCAATTGCAATAGCAATAACTACACCAACCAATAGTAATGGGTCAACCGTAGCGGCATCGTGTTCCTCCCCTGGCGCATGTGACCCTTCTCCATTCGCAAGAACGCGTAGTGTTACAAAAAAATAGATCCAGACCGCCGTAATAATACTTGATAAAAACTTCATGCTTAATCCCCCCGCTCTCACACAGGGGTAGCTTTATATCCAAGCTGTTCGATTGCTTTCAACACATTATCTAGCGTAGTTTTTTCTTCATCAAACTCAACTTCGCCCTTTTTTGAATCGTAATTGGCAGATGCGTTCAAAACGCCCTCTGTACCCTGTAAAACCAACTGAATTCCCGAGGCACAGGAATTACAATGCATACCTTCAATAGCAAGTAGAACTTTTTTGATTGTGGGCATATATAATACATAACTATAGTAAAACTCTTTTATCCTCCTTGTCAACCCTCAAAAATTTCTCGAACTTGCTTCAATCTTAGTTTTCGAAGCACCTCGAAGGTGGCGAGGCAGAGACCTCGACTCCTTCGAGGTGGACACTCCTAATGTCGTACGCCAAGCTCAAATTGCTACTTGATTACTTACAAAAAAAGTGATAGCGTTAATACTATCTTAAATCGAGGAAAGGAGAGGAGGTGAAAAGTACATGGCAAACCCAGTAGAAGTAAAGCCAGGGATTGTATCAATCGACGTCGAGGCACCAAAAGTTGTAGGTAAAGCAGTAATGCCAATCGATGTTCCAGTTGATAAAGGAATAAGACCGACTGGTGAAACACAAATTGGTCAACAACCATCAGGTGTACGTTTAGATATGGGAGCTAGACCAAAACCAGTTACTCCATCGGCTCAAGAAAGAGCATCAGGACCAGTTAGGTAACATTACGTTAATAAAACTGTAGTAAGTAACAAAACAGGGCTGAAAATGAGTGCTGAGGGGGGGGATATGTAACCGCTCAAGAGTTTCCAAAGGAATTTATTCTTCGATCCAGCTTAGCTGGAGAGAAGTTTTCAGCGCTTTAAGTTCTCGGCTTACAGCCTCGAACAATAAAAGTTTTCTCAAATCCTGACGGATTACGGGGATATAAGTTGTGAATAATTGTTATTTTGCTCACAATGTTTTGCAATCATTAATCTTTGGACTAGGAATAGTAGGAGTATTGGTTTTGTGGCGAGTGAATTTTTTGGACCGTCTAAAAGCATTTGTTGTCGAAAAAATTCTGCGACGTGACTAGAGACAATACCCCTATATTAATTACTCACCTTACGCATTGTCATTCTGGCCCGCTTCGCCCGCAAAGCGAGGCGAGCAAGCGATCCTGAGCCGTGCCGACGGAGAGCGCGTCCAGAATCTCCTTACACCATGAGACAAACGGAGAGATTCTGGAGTCGTCGTTGCGGTCCTCCCCAGAATGACGGACCTGCGTAACATAAGTTAATTATCTAAATCCTAATTCGGAAAATGGAACTTTTCTAAAATAGTTTTCTACTGCTTGCCTTATATGTGGCAACGTATTTCTGGGAAGGTTTTTGAGAGGAAACCATTGCATGTCGTCACATTTATCATGCTCTATTATCTGAGGTTTTCCTTGCCATTTTTCAGCCACCATTCCCGCCTCTTCTTTTGCCTCTCGTATCATTGCCTGTTTAACAGTTTCATTTCCCTCAAGATGCCCCGAGATCAACGTATACTTCCCATCTTCCCACCCTGTATTAAATCTTCGAAGAAGTAAAATCTTATCTTTCTTTATTAAAAGAAGATAGGACGCAGCTCGTAACACGAATCTTTTATCAAACATGATATTAAAAACAGTCTTAAAATCCTATCACAATCAAATGTCTTTAACCACTTGTAAGTCTTTACAAACAATTTTCAATTCAGTTAATTTCAAATCAGTTAATTTCAAACTATGTTGGTTACAGTATCCCCTACTGTGACACAATTCTGGCGTACGCAAAATTTGTGTCAATCCTATAACGTTATTCGCCTTAGTACATCAAATGCTACTTCTACCTATGAATGCTTCCCAAATTCTTTATATACCAAAATACCTCTTATATGCCTGTGCATTCTCTATTTCTGCAACTCTGAGTACAAGCACCTCGCTTCCAATATCAAATACCTGTCGCAAATACTCAATTTCGTCATCGCATACAAATGGAGTTAAATATACACTTTTTTGTAATCTTAAAAATTTTAGTCTTTTCAATGTCCCTCGAAAAAGTTCTCGTTGGAATTTTTTCAGATTGGCAATATCATATACAATCACTCTCCATTTGCCATCTGTTTTTCTCTTCAATTCCATGTTTTCTAAATTATATTTAAGCATTTTCTTCTTTCCTTTATCTGTTATTTTAACTATTCCGTTTGTTACTTCTACCTCTTTTTGCTTCTCTAGCCTCTTTATAACCTGCTTAAGACGGCGTAAATTAAACTTTTCCCATTCTTTTTTCTCTCGCTTTCTTTGCTCTTCTTCTATTAGTGGTCCAAGAGCCGCAATTCCAGGAAAAAGAACTACAGTAGTCAAAATAACTCCGGCTGCCAATAGTTTCAAAACCTCTTTAACTTTTGGATTTATCTTTTCTGGCTCCTTAATAATATTTTTAGTCATAATTTAATCACAATTTCTATATTATCACAGTTTCTATATTATGATTCTATATCCTGACACAAATTCTGCCTACGCCGCAATTTGCGCGGAAATTTTAACTACTTTACGTATACCTTAAGTTATAAATAAGTTAAAAATCAATCGCATTCTTAATTAATCTTGAAACTTTGGTTTTTTGTAGAGGCGAAGAAGCAAAGAATTAAGAACAACTGAAACAGATGAAAATGCCATGGCAAAGCCTGCAATCTCCGGACGAAGCGCGGATTGGGACAGATTTAACCAAATAGAAGAAACCCCATTGCCTATAACTGGAATTAGAGTATAAACGTCTCCCAGATATGTCACCCAACCAGCGGGTATTCCACTATGCCTAGTAAATACCAGGTGCAAGCCCGCTGCAATTGGAATTGCCACAGTATTGTAGACAAACGCCCAGAAAAAGTTCTGCCAGATTTTATAGATTGTTTTTTGCGAAAGGTCAATTGCTGTAACTACGTCTCTTAGATCATCTCGAACGAGAATTATTTCTCCGGTTTCTATTGCGACATCAGTCCCAGATCCAACAGCAATACCCAAGTCCGACTTAGCAAGAGCCGGAGAATCGTTTATCCCATCCCCAACAAAAGCAACTACTTTACCTTCTTTTTTAATAGTCTCGATAAGTTCCTCTTTTTTCTCTGGCAATACATTGGCATAAACTTTATCAATCCCCAACAGCTTTCCTATTGCATGAGCAGTTTGCTCGTTATCGCCTGTAATCATAATTATTTCCTTTTTTCTTTTCTTAAGAGCATTTATTGCCGCAGTAGAATATTCTTTAAGTGTATCAGCAAGGGCAATACAACCAATAACTTTTTTGTCATAGGCAACATAGACTACAGTTTTTGCCTCACCCCGAAGTCTATTTACCTCAGTGGCTATCTCGTCTATTTTAATCCCCTCTTTTTCCATAAAAAGCTGATTACCAATCATAATTTGCTTGTCCTTATAGTCCGAAGAAACTCCCATCCCAGAAATCGTTTTAAAATTCTGCGGCTCCGGAACTTCCAAATTTTGTTCTTTCGCTTTCTTTACAACTGCCTGTGCCAAAGGATGTTCCGACCCTCTTTCAGCAATTGCAGCCAGTCTCAAAATGTCATCCTGAGAGAGCGAAGCGACCGAAGGCTCTAGATTCTTCGCTTTGCTCAGAATGACAGGCATAGCAACAACATCTGTCACAGCGGGCTCGCCTTTGGTTAGGGTACCTGTTTTGTCAAACGCAACCGATGTAATTTTGTGAGCCTTTTCAAGCGCTTCTCCGCCTTTGATTAAAATTCCACCCTCAGCTCCCTTTGCAGTCCCAACCATGGTCGCAATTGGAGTAGCAAGACCTAAGGCGCACGGACAGGAAATAATAAGAGTTGCTACCATAAAAAGAAGCGAAGAAGTAAAATCATTGCCTTTTACAAAAAACCAATAATTAAAAGAAATAAGACTTAACACAATTACTGTTGGAACAAAACGCTCGGAAATCCAGTCCGCCACTCGCTGAAGCGGCGCTCTTGTTGCTTGAGCCTCCCTAACCATCCGAACAATCTGATGAAGAAGTGTTTCACTCCCCACTTTTGTAGCTTTGCAATGGAGTAATCCATATGAGTTAACCGTACCGCCTATTACCTCGTCGTTTACTTTTTTGTTAACAGGCATTGATTCTCCTGTTACAATCTTCTCGTCAATTGCCGACTCGCCAGTTATAATCACCCCATCTGTTGGGATCTTACTTCCTGGTTTTACGATAAATACATCGTCCTTTTTCAATTCGGATGCTAGAATCTCTTTTTCTTGACCATCTTTGTCAAGTAATATTGCTTTTTCCGGAGCAAGCTGCAACAGTTTGCTTACTGCCTCGGAAACTTTTCCCCGCGATATTGCCTCTAAATACCTCCCCATAATAAGAAAAGACATTAACGCTGCCGAGGATTCCCAAAAAGGATGATCAAGTCCAATCCAGATCGTTTGAATAGATCCAAAGGTTGTTGAAAAAAGAAAACCAATCAGGCTATAGAAAAACGCAGCGCTTGTGCCTAAGACTACCAAAGTATCCATGGAGGTTGATCCCACTTTAAAAGCAGTCCAGGCGCTTCTGTAGAATATCCATCCCACCCAAAACTGAACGGGAATTGTCATTGCAAGATAAACCCAGTTTAGATCCACGAATAAACCCCCAACCATGATTGCGTGGACGTGTTTGAGATTAAACATGTGAACAGCCATATAGTAGACAATGATGGGACTTGAAAGAAGAAAGCTTACAATCGTTCGATTTCTAAGCTCTCTAATGTGAGCGTCTCTTTCTTGCTTGAACTCTTCCTCTGTCTTTGATGCCTCTTCGATAAAGCTATAGCCTAAAGACTTACCAAAACCCAAGATCTTTTCTTCAGTTATAACACTGGAGTCAAACGAGATGGTAAGCTTTTCAGCACCAAAGCTCGCATTGACGTTCTTGACCCCCTTTTGCTTTCCAAGAACCGTATTGATTAGAACCGCACAGCTAGCACAATGCATTCCCTGAATGCGGTAGAGCTTTTGAACATTGTTACCGGTTGGCATATTCAAAGATATTAAATATTAAAAATTAGATATTAAATATACAAATCAAATATAAAATATTTTTGATTTTTTATATTTGATATTTTATTTCTGACATTGACGCGTATCTTTAAATAGAAAAGAATTAGATGCTAAAGCTTGAAATGATAACATACTTACCTTCTCGTCTCCTACAATTAAGGTGCCTACTTGATCATAATGCCCTTGGCCACACGGAACTGAGCAATAAAAGTTAAATTTTCCGGGGATAGACGGTGTAAATTCTATAACAGTAGTGTTTTTGGGAAACAGTCTTCTGTTTACCCCAAACACATCTATTGCAAAACCATGATCATAAGTATCTTCATTGAAAATATGAAGTACTACTTTATCTCCTGGATTGACACGAATGGTGTCCGGATCCCATTTCCAAGTGTTTTGTATTACCCTCATGTGTACCTCAACTACCTCGCCTGTTGATTTAAAACCCCCGATATTTGCAGGTCGGTAATACTGCTGATAAACAAACCCGCTTGTCATCAAAATCACTCCAAATATTATAAGACCAAGGTATTTGTTTACTGTTGTTTCTTTTTTAGCAAAAAAACTATCAATACTCATTGGTCCAGATCCCAGTAAAAACAGCGCAATTGAAGCGCCAATTAGTCCTATGTCGCGGTAAAGATCAGGGTTGAGTGAAACGCCGTACTTGGAAAGAAATGAAAGAAAAAAAGTGACGATCAATAAAGAGGAAACAATAGCAAACAGTCTAACCTTAAATCCAACCACAAAAGATATGGCAATAGCTATCTCCACTAGGCCGAGGTAAAAGTTAATGGCTGCTGCGTCAGCTAGTTCAAAATTGGTTATCAATTGAGTTTCCGAGGTGCCCTGCCCAGGATTTGCTAATTTTTGAATTCCAAAAAAAACAAACACTACAGCCAAACCAATTCGTAAAAATAGTGGGGAAAATCTTTGGTATTTTGCGGACAGCAAATCAAACATTAAAAAATGCCTCTTCTTAATGCTTATCACAAAATAATAGCTTAAGTCAAGAAAGTTTTTAAAACCCCGCGCATTTTTTTGCCTACGCCGCAAAATGTGACAACCCTATAATAATAACTTGGTGGATTAAGATTATTTTTTTGTTCGAAGAAATAAAAACCCTAGAAACAAAAATATTAATCCTGTAGCTATGCCAAAGAGGCCATAAAACAATGCATTATCGCCTGTTGTTGCTAACCCCAAAACTTCGCCTCCGCCAATTCCGCCTGAAGATCCGCTACACTCATATTCACCATTTTTCGCCATATATGGCGCATTATCAAGTCCCCACAGATGGCCGTTTGGAACATAATACCAGCCTAAATTTTTAAGTGTTTGAATATCTGAGTCACTTAGGCTTGAAATTTTCCACCAATTTGTCTGAATACCCTCGCCATCTTCCGTACAAAGACATTGTAAAACCTGTGTATCATTCAGATTGTAAACACTATCTTTTCCTTTGTATTCAGCAGTGCTTCCGGCCACTCCATGCATTCCTTGATTATGCTCGACTCTAAGAATACCAGTAGGATTCGTACATGCAGGAAAATCAGGGGTAGTTACGGCAAACACACTGGTGACATTAATTTTAAAACTGAAAAGAAAGAATAAGGAAAGTACAATAAAAAATCTGTTCAACATAAATCGCAGGGCAGAAATCTAAATATGACCTATAACATACCATTTTATATCTCAAAAGTCAAGTTACTTTAACCTTATAGTCATAAATTTACTATCTCCTTTTATTTTTTGCATATCTATCTGACACAAATTTTGCCTACGCTGTAATTTGCGCGGGTTCAATCTCTGGTTATAACCTTTCTGATTATAGGCCTCTTGACGGTTTATAAATCTGTATTCTGAGGAAATCTCTGAGGAAATCTCGAAAGATTCTCTTTATAATATTTCTTGATAACCACAACTCCAGGTCTTACATTCCCTTTAGCATCCCAAAGCTGCGTTGAAGATCCAACATTTGTCCAATAATTAAGACCTATAACTTCCTCCATATTAAATAAATCTTTAAGCACTTTTTCAAGCCAAAGGCTTTGTTCTTCATCGCTCATTTTTCCATGGATATCAGGAATTGGAGCGCCAAATTCCCCAAGAACTATCTTGCCCCCGCTTTTTCTAGAAAGCGCTTTTATATCGATTATTAGCTGTTCAGGACTTGACACATAGTGATCAACAACAACTATACCCCCCAAGGACTTTGTTGTCTCTTTATCCATAATAAGATTCGCAACATCTCCGTTCATTGAGTTAAAGTTTGAAGAAACTTTTTTTGCTATTTTTTCGAACGCAGTTTTAGTCGCTTTATATTCTTCTATCAAAAATTCTCTATGTCCTTTTGCGTCCCTGTTATGCCTTGGGTCTCCAGGTCCTCCATTCTCGCATTCATTGCAAGCTCCAAAAATATCTCCATCAACAAATAGATCTGGGTTTTGAGAAATAAATTTTACGGTTTTTTCTATATGCATTTTTCTATCTATCGAGGGATATCCAAACCACTTTTCCCAACCCGACCAATTGCCCCGAAACCAGACTTTTAATTTATATTTTCTTGCCATTCCAACCCAGCGTCTTAAAAATGGAAGAAATTCAGAATCGTATGGAGTACCAATTGCTACATGAGTTGCGCTTGTTTCCACAATATCTTTTACTTGGCCCTCGATAATCATATCAAAAGATGCGTCTCCCAATTTCTCCCGAGCAATGTCTCTTGAATACTTCATAGTATCTATGGATTGAACTTGCCAGAAATGCGTTCTTTTGTTTTCGACTTTAGGTGTGCGTGGCAAAGAAAGAAATAGAATAACTAAGATTATTAGTATTAATACAAAATAAACCTTCTTCACGCCCCTACGCTCCTGTCCAAGTTCAAGATATCCATAAGCTTTATTAAAAATATTAACCTCCCCCTTAGTGCCTTTTAACTACACCAGCTTCGAAGGCATGACCCCTCCGTAGTCCCGACATGAGTCGGGACGAAATGGGGTCATAAGTTTAAATTTTTAGGTTTTTTCCCACACCACATCCACATCCTTATCTCATTAACGTTTAACTTCAACTGTATGTCCTCTACCAGTGCCGATAAAATCATCATAAAAATCTTTTAAGCCCGGAGCTGTTAATTTACCACTTTCTACAAAACTTGTATTGGTCTCATCAGCATAACTCCTTAATGCCTTATCCACTTCACTTTCGTCAATAGGTACTTGAGCGTATACTTTACTTACTCTTGCAATTGCTGGGTTGCCACTTTCATTTGTTCCTTGAAACATCGTAACTCTTCCTACAACACCCTGTTGCCTTTTTATAATTGCCCAGAAAGTATTAGGATTTTTTAGATATTCCTTCGTATACCTAAACATAGTTCCTCCTGGAGAAAGACAAGAACTAACATTTTGTAAAGCTTCCAGTTGGGATTTCATGTCTTGCGGATTAATAGAGAATGTATAGCTTCCCCCTTTATTAATTGACGTTATTATTCTGTTTAAATTTGGTTTTACTTCTCCTAGGACTTCTTCCGATAAGTCTCTTTTTTTGCTCAATTCGGCAACTACATATCTTGCCACTTGTTTTAACGACTCAAGATTTAAATCCTCAAGAGAAACTTCAGGAAGTTCTACGCCAATAGCTTGAGCATAACCTTCTATTTCTTTTTTCATCCCTTCAAGATCGAATTTAGCACTTGCTTGCAAATTGTAACTTCTAGCTTCACCAATTTTTTCAACTTCTTCCTCGCGTAATATCTTCAATGCTGTTTCGTCTTTTGTTTTGAGCCACGGTAAAAACTTGTACCCTTCTTCAATGTCTGCAATTCCAATTTTTTGAAAAATTTCTTTTAGGGTATTTCGAGCATTGTCGTAACTAGTTCTTAGATCAGGAACAATGACTACATCAGAAATACCCAATTGCAATGGATCGTTTAGTTCGGAAATTGCATCCAGTGTAACTGCTAATTTTACCAGTTTTTCACCCTGTCTAGTTCCGGAATAATCTGTTAATTGAATTTTTTCGAGATCCTTTGACACCTTATCCTGGTGCTTAAGTGCCCCAATTCTTCGTATGTCTTCTCTTTCCCTTTTCCTACTAATATAATTCAATGCAATTTTGTATTTATCACCAAACACATTAAAATTAGAGAGTGACGAAAGCAACAGAGCGGCTGTTTGGCTGTCACGTTTTTGTAATGATGCAACCGTTTCTAATTCATCCCCCAGTACATCTTCCTGAGACGTAGTCAATAAAGTTGGTAAATTAAAAATATGTATTTCTTGGGGAAGTTGATGTTTTATCAAAATTCTGAGGTTTCGGCGTGCCACTGCTTTCATCTGATCATTCGAAAAAATATCTTTATCTATACCAATCAAAACGTCATCAACAATTTGATCGTATAGTTTGCCAGAGTTTTCTTGTTCTTTCAAATGTGACAATAGTTGGCCTTGGGGTATCCAAGTTCTCACAAGTGCAGTATAGGGCGTAAGTAGTCCACGCTCTGTTCCATCCCCAAATACAATTCGTCCTAATTTATTAAAATCGGGTACAGTTTTTAGCTGACGTACATTTGTCAAATACCTTTCTAACACATCTAGGGGCAACATGGAGATATCTCGGCCTACACCCCATGCATTGCAATACTGGTTTGATATTTCTGATTCATGCCTCGACAAGCGCTCTGAGATATCATGCTCATCTTTGGTAAGAGGAACTATTTCGGATAATTTATGATTTAATCGTTCACGAGAACGTATATTAAGCTCTTCCCATTTATTATGGTACTCTTCATATGTTGGAAATAATTCCCTAACCAAATCCCTTATAGTTTCAACTCTTCTTCCAGACTCTTCTATTTTTTTCTCCGAAGTTGCGGGAGTTGAGGAAGGAAGATGATGACCCACTCTAAATTTACTAAACTGCTGAGATACTCGAGATAAAATAGAGGATTTTTTGTTTTGAGTATCACTTGCCGTATCAGTATAAAGCTGCACTAGGGCGTCTCGGTTAGAGCTAAAAACTTCCTCAACTGCCAAGCCCGACATAAAAAGAGGAACGATATTTTTTCGTATTTCTTGACCAACAGGTTCTCCGAAAAGTTTATATCCCTTAAGGATAAGGTCTAAACTCCAAACATCAGGTTGACGAGCTAGCTGAGCTGGGATTTGTGATCTTAATGTAGCAGGAATTTCAGGATTTTCCAGAGTATTTACTATTCGTTCTTTTTGTTGTGGATCCTTTAAGGCACCACTAGCCCAATAACTAAATTCATGAGGAAGCTTCGCATCCGGAGGTAAAGTATCTAGAGATTCAAAAGTAATCTGGGCGATTGAATATTTTTCACTATGGAAATTTCTTTCGTCTAACCACTTATATAACCCTTTCCACCAATTATCTGTGAAACGACCTTGAGCTGAAAGAAATTTTTTAAGATCTTCTAATTCTGAAGGGGTTGCGGGTTGACGACTATTCCTCATATTCCCTTCAACATTTTCACTAAATAGTCTTTTTATTTCTGTATCAAAAATATTTTCAGTTACAGGTTGTTGTTCTACTACAATCCCTTGTTCTACAGACATACTTGCATCTCCCATATTTTTTCCTTTTAAGAAACATAGCTATTTTACCTTATAACTTCATATTGTGCAATCTTATTAACTCCCATTTCCCCTTATATCAAACCAGATTAGCCTCAAATGTCATTCCGAGCGAAGTCGAGGAATCTCTCTCGCTAAAACTTGATGTGTGAGATCCCTCCACTCGTCGCTTCGCTCCTTAGGTCGGGATGACAAACTGGTTAATCTCTGCTATTTTCCATCTTGCACCTTTCATTTAGTTTGGTAGAATAAGCAAACATTAGATGAAACCTCTTACTTTGACTATCGCTTTTATAATAGTTCTTTCTTTATTTACAAATAAAGATGCTGCACATGCTGCAGGTTCAACAGAACTTCTCACAAAACCCTGGGTATTAAGCGCAAACAGTGGTGCATCACAGCGTTATCAATTAATTGACTCTAATGCACTAAAGGGCAATACTAATCTTCGGATTACCTATAATTTGAAAGGAACTTGCCTTTTAGATGGCGACGCGTCTGCAATTATATTTGATCAACCTATTAATCGAACATGGCGATATATATCTTTGTCAAAGTACGGAAAAAATTGCTACGATAGCGAACAATCGGTAGATATTCCTTTGTCTGATTTTAAAGACCTTGATCGATCTTTACAAGTCGGCACTTTTCATGTTCGTATCTGGCAAAGCAAATCCTACAGCATAGATATAACAAGCGCTAGCCTTTATAATAACATTTTAACCCCAACCGTAACGCTAATTCCAACCCCAACTCCTCGCCCAATATCTAGTCCAACACCTACCCCTCCTCCATCGCCCCTTATTGCAAGCTCAACTTCCGAGCGTGCTTCATGGAGTATCCAAAGTGTGTCTTCTATGAAAGAAACCAAAGATAGGGTTTGCGGACAGCGATCGTCTGAATTTATCCAAAAATGGGTAGACAAGGCTGTTGATTTGGGCGTAAATTATATTGCCATAGAGACTCCTTATGATAATCCAACTTGTGGAGATGCTGTTTTATATACAAAATTATGGGTAAATGCTATTCGCTTAAGAGGCCTTAAAATCTGGCACCGCCACATGCCACTTGCTTTTGAAGGTATTTACAATACTTCCAAAAATCCATCTATTGATTACTTAACGATTATTTCTAATTACATTAAAACTAACCCATCGTTTTTCCAAGAAGGCGACATATTTACCCCAATTCCAGAGCCGCAAAACGGAGGAATTTATGGTGTGAATTACTGCTCTTACGGTATTTGTATATTTAAAAACGCGAGGGATTTTAATGCCTGGCTTAGAAATGCCATGGATATTAGCGAATCTGCATTTACCCAAATTGGAAGGGCAGGAAAAATAAAAATAGGATATTATGGATTTGACGGCTATATTGCCTGGGGAGATAACAATCCTGATTGGGATGGAATTTTGGAAGACCAAACTGTTATAAAAATGGGCAACATTACTATAGATCACTATCCCGAAATTGTTGCAGATACAATGCAAAACGACTTAAATGAACTTGAAAACAGATATCCAAATATTCCTATAATTATTGGCGAATGGGGAACAATCACAGGCGGAGATACCGAAAGCCAAGTAATACTGTCTATGGGAGCTGCAAGACGTACAAGTGTTGTTGGATTTAATTATTGGCATTTTGGTGTCGGAGGAAACGAAGCATTAATACGAGAAGATTTTACTAATAAACCGCAGTTTGATGAAGTTCAATCGTATTTTAAGAGGTTGCGTTAAATAATACATATGAATAGAAAAAAAATGACCTATCTGGTATTCGCGACAATTCTTTTTTTAAGCGCTTTTATTTTAATTTTGCAGAAATTGAACAACGCTTCTTTGTCTAAAGAAGCAAAAGAGAGAGTGAGCTTGATAAATAACTGGCTGTTAAGCGGCTCAAAATCTATCGTCACTCAATCTCAACTCTTGCCTTATGACGCATTGAAAGGAAAAAACATGCTCAATATAACATATAATCTTCACGGACTCTGCGTTATGAGCGGTGATGCATCTTCAATAACAATTACTCAAAAAAATAGTGATAAAAAATACTCTATATCTTTTGCCGAATATGGACAAAATTGCTACGATGGAGAACAAACTATAGAAGTCCCTTTGTCTAGTTTTGAAGGATTAAATCCAAATCAACAAATCCAATCTATCATTGCTAGATTTTGGTACCCAACATACTATAGTGTAGAGATAAAAAGTGCAGTTGCATATCATGCAGATACTGCAGTGCTAGGCGCATCAACACCGCAAAGAAAAACTCCCCACAACAAAACATTTCCGAATATTTCACCAATCCGTCCATTCCCCTACGCCGCAACCAGCTCTGCGGCTTTAGAATAATTAAGAATTAGACTTAACAATTTTCTCTTTTTGTAATCTTCTTAATATCACCGCATCAGAAACCTGAAAAATGTCCGGTAAATCTTGCACAGCAGGTGCTAAAATTTCTGGAGACTCATGCGATGGAATTCTGCCTAACCTCTTTTTTAACTCATTAAACAATAAATCTTTTGGTACTAAAACTAAACCTGCGAAAGTCTGAGCTTGTATCTCAATATATTTGTAAACCTGATTATCCATTCGATCGTGAGAATCTAAAAAATCTTCAAGGTTTTTTGGGCCGTATTTTTCATACCAACCTTTATGTAAAATTAGATGGCCTATCTCATGGGCAATAGAAAATCTTGTCCTTTCCGGGTATCTGGTAAAGCAATCTTTATCAATGGTAATTTGAGTAAAATCCGAGCTTATAAATGCATCTATTCCGAGAAGAAGCTTAATATCAGGGACTGCATATAAAGAAATATTCATTTTTTGCTCTATGATTTCTTCAATTGGAATAGGCAGTCTAAGGGAAGGGTGATAGGTTTTTAAAAAATGAACGGAAGCATTCGCAACATCATCGAAATTTAAGTTTGGACTGTTCATTATTGTGTATCGTTAGCATTGTTAATCAGTTTGATAAGTTGTTTTATTTTTTCCTTATTCAACTTTCCTCCTCTGGCAGTTCTATAAAAGGCAGGTAGAATAGAAAGGATATGTGGGCTTTTAAGCAGGTCCTCCGGGACTTTTCCTTTCGCTGCATGAGCAAGATCAAAGAATGTTGTCCACTCTTCGCTATCGCGTGGAATCTTTAATGCCAGTGCGTATCCTGCAAGTTTTTCCGTATCAACGCTGGGCGAAAGGATATTTCTTTCCAGACGACTGATATTGCCGGGATCGTAACTATACCTTTCACAAAATGAACGTAGGGTAAATCCCAAAGCAATCCTTTTTTGTCTAAAGAGTTCTCCGAATGTTAATATCAATGCCTCTTGTTTTTTATTCATATCTGTTGTAATAATAATACAACACTTTTTAGATGTCAAGGGTCAAAAGTGAAAATTTTATGGCAATTTGGTCTATTTCTGCTTACCAAGAATTGGCTCTGTGTTAAGGCCCGAAACAAATTCCTCTTCAATCTCGTAAATATCAGCGAACGGATACTTTCCAACCAAATTATACTGCTTAAATCCAGGTGTTCTACTTACCAACTTAAATACACCATCATTTAAATCATTTGTTCGCATCACAATCCACCTTGCCCATCTGTCGGGATAAACAGTTGCAGATTCCCAATAAGCACCTGTTCCTTCGTGAATAAACTTTTTCATAGGAAGACCAGATGAAAAGATAATCGCGTCGTGTGAGGCAGCCGCAATAAGAATAAATCCCGATCTTTCTTTTGCGTTTTTATTAAGCCATCCGCTTACCTCTGAAACATTTTTTTGGCTTGATCCTACCCTTGCGTCATCAATTGTAACCGCATCGTTACTGGCAAAGGCAAAAAAGGTCACAAAAATAAAAAGTCCAATTATTACATAGCGTAAACTTGCCGCCTTTTGGATAAGATAACCAATAAAAATCGCAATTGTAGGCAGCATCATTATTCCATATCGCGCGTTAAACCATGTGTTACCAGACAATCCTTGAATAAACAAAACCGAATGGCCAAGATAAAGAGCAAGGACATTAAATACCAAGGGAGCAAAAAGCGCTAAAGACGCAATTTTTACCGCACTTTTTATTTTTTTATCAAACCAAAATACAATTGCACCTATCAAACCCAAAATTACATTAAAAGCATATGAATTATAGACAAGAGCATAGAAATAAATCTTTAACGAAAACAAAAGATCTCCTTTTGTTGCTAAAACTCCTGCTTCTTCCAATCGGACTTGCTGAGATCTTGCTGAATACGGTCCAAACACAAAATACAAAGCGTCTTTAAAAATAAGCTGATTCCACAAAAACCAAAGAGCAACACCAAAACCACCAAGTGTTACAAAGAACAAAAACACACCCTCGCTAACTTTATATCCTCTGTCTTTTAAAGTTTTTACAGCAATTAAACCTCCTGCTATTGCCAAAAGAAACCACCCTTCATAACGAATAAGAGAAGATAACATTATCCAAAAAGATGATTTTATAAGACTAAGAATTTTATCATCCCTAAAGTAAAGCATCAGCTCATAAACACCAGCAAGCATTGTGGCAATAAGGAGTAACTCTGTCATGGCAGTTGACTGAAGATATAAAACATTTATATTGGCAGTAAAAACCACAACTCCTATAAATCTTCCCAAAAATCCAACGCCTATTTTTTGGAGAAAATAATAAATAAGAAGACCGGTTGCGACAAATGAAATCATGGATTGGAGAGACCCCGCAAGGCCGCTATGCCACATAAAATCATTCCAAATGGTTGGAATCATAAGAATATGAGGCAAAGGAAGCCAAACAGAACCAAGCTGTGCCAAACCTGGTTTCAGCCCCTCAACAATTCTTCTCCCAATATCCAAATGCGATCTCGCGTCATTGTATGCCAAGCCCAATCCGTTTGAATAATAAAAAAGGGAACAAAATGCAGAAATAGCAGTTAAGAGAAATAAAATAAATAGCGAAAAATATTTCTCAACAAATAAGTTTATCTTCTCAACTGTGTTTTCGTGAATAGAAATACTAATGGTCATATCTTTTCCTCCTTTGGAAATCTAAGACTAATCAAAAGCAAAAGATTAACGCTTGCTAAACCTGTCACAATAAAAAGATAGTATTGCCAAGCGGTTATATAATTTTTGGCCAAGCTTTCAAAAACAAAAGACTTCAACCGATTGTTATCAAGAAAAGCCAAGTTTCTCATATAAGTGTATTTTTCTTCTCGACCTGTTAGCTTCTCAAGAGCTAAGATCTCGCTTTGAGGAGGATTTCGACTTGTGGTAATTGCTCCTAATGTATTTACAGAAATAGAATAGGTCAAAACCAAAAAGAAAAATAACAAGAAAAAAATATTTTTCTTATACATTGTTAGTGCAAATGCGAGCAAAATTGAAAGGATTGCATAGGACGGTATAAGGTAACGGGAGCCAAAAGCCCAACCGCCCCACGGATCTCCCCACATCGAATAAAGCAAAACATTAAAACCAATTATTGAGAGCAGAAGGGCAAGAAAACCAGGGTTTATTTTGCCAAAGAAACGAATTCCTAATAAACCTAGCAAAATAACTGGAGCAAAAAATATTAGTCCGCGATCAAGGCTTACAAAATGTGTGTAAAATCCATTCAAAAGATTTCTGGTCTTGAAAAATCTTACTGCTGATTTATCCTGTTGTTCCGGATTAGTAAGGCTTTCAATGCTTTGTGTTCCAACAGCCTCTGGCGCAGTCGGCCTGCCTTGCGCATCTATTGCTTTAACAGATGCTACAGTTCCTGATAATTGGAACGGGTTGCCATATGAAACGCTATTGAACCAAAGAAAGAACAAAAGCGGGAAAATAACTGTAGCAAGGGTGAGGATTCCGGCAAGTTCAATCTTTAGATTAAAAACTTTTTTTTCCGATTCGACAATCAATAACTTTCCCAAGGCAAAAAAACCAATCGGAGCCATAAGAATCAGATTTGGATAATCTATGGATATGGAAGCAGCAATCAAGAACCAAATAATGCACAGCGACCAGATGGATTTCCACCGAATCAATACATAAATGCTTAATAGAATTAAAAACGTTGATATATGGTGCTGAAACAAAGACACTGCATAAGCAAAAGCAGGCGTTGCAAACAAAAATGCTAGAGCAGCAATTGTGGCAGCAAGAGGATCTGCTTTAAGTCTTATCGCAATCTCTCTTACAAGAAAAGCGTTGATAAACGCGAATAAAGAAATTACAGCGAATGTACCAACCTGAGCAATGCCGAGTGTTTTACCGATTAGGTATCCAGGAATGATGATAAATGACACACCAGGAGCAAATAGAGATACATAATTGCCGTCTTTAAAACCCAAATCCGGCGTTGCAAAACGCGCGATTGGCAAAGAAAAGTAAACCGAAGCGTCCTCTACAACAGAAAATGTCAAGGCAAACCTTCCCCTCTCAGGCGACAACTCAAACGGCCCCTCATCTTTCCACGTTGAATCGTTAATCCCATCACCTACGGGATTGCCTACAATGCCACGGATACCAAACGCAAGAAAAATCGTGCAAAAAATTAAAAATAATAAAGTAGCTAAAGTATTTTTCACTGCTAATTAATTAATCCTCTTCTAGTTAAAAGGTGGGAAAGCTTTCCATCTGCATATTTAATATCAATTTCATTTACGAATTTTTTAATCCTTAAAAGCATTTTTGTTTTAAGATCAACATTGATGCTTTTGTCAATACAACTTCTTAGTGCTTTAACTAATCCAGCGTTATCATTCTTTACCACTAATTCATCAAGAGCTGTTGTGAAATAACGAATATAACTTTTTCCAAGGCGTAATTTTGATATCAACTTTAAGTCAATATCGTTCTTGAAGGTTTTAAAATCCTTTAAAGCTCCCCAAACATACAAATGAATCATAGTTCTAAGACATTTTTCACATCGACAACAATTGTATTCACCATACTTGTTCCTCCAACAAACACGAAGTGTCTCCCTAGCAATCTTGAAATTGGTAATAAATTTGACTTTATTTATTCTTAAAGTTTTATAACCAAAGTGTACAATTTTCATTTTCTCGCTCGACCATAAAGAATCTAACTTCGGATGCATCCCATACTCATACATAGCCGGTTCTATGGCTCCAGAAAAATAAACATTTGCCAAACCTCTTCTTAAGGCTAATGCTATGGATGCCATGGCGGATCCATGGCTGTAATCCCAAACAACATATCGGTCAAGCATTTCACGCATATTTGTTTTAACTTTAATTACGTTTACATTTTCATAGTTTGCTATGCGTTGTATGTTTTTTTCAACACGAATGTAAAGCTTATTATCTGTTAACGAAATATCAAAGCCATGCACAAAAACTAAATACCTAACTCTTTTATTTCTACTCCTTGATTTAACTTTTAAGTAAGTGTAAAAAGAGTCCACTCCTCCAGAGAAAAAAAGTCCATTCTTCCCTAAGCTCTTGGTGTCCTCCATCTGACTTTTAGCGTAAATGTTAACTTTGAACAACCCAATATTCCAACTTTCTACTAACCTCATTAGATAATTCATAGATTTTAAGAATTTTTTTGAAACAGTTCCCTCAACATCAATGTCTTCTCTTAATTTCATACAAGGTAAAACACTTATAGCTAAAAATGCGGTCGCGTCAGATTGAGTAAAACCCTTATATTTAGAATCAATCTGTAAGTAAATATGGTCTTTATCCCCGTTCTTGAATAAAAAATCTGCAGAAATCGTGATTGTTTTTTGATTAAATTTTTGTTGAAAATTTCTTATTATCACTTATTTCCTCCCTTGACAGTGGAACGGAACTCTTGGTAATAGTTAATATTTTTTATTTTCATAGAATATTCCCCCATCTTTTTATTTCCCTATTTTGAATTTCGTCAACAGAATTTATCAATTCTTTTCTTAAATGACTTCTATTTTTAAATGCATCCACTAGTAATTTGTAAAGACTATTCTCATTAACGTCTTCGCATCTAATACAGTACTTTTCCATAGAAAACTGTTTTGCTATTCCTTCTGTTTTGTATTCGTAAGACAGCGCAACAAAAGGCGTTCCTTGAATCGCTGCAAGTATATTAGAATGCATTCTCATTCCCAATAGAAGATCAACATCTGAATAAGCATTTAGAGCATCATTAACGTTGTTGAGTTTTTTTATTTTCATAATCCCTACATTATCGTCTTTTAATTTTCCTACAATTTTTCTTGTAATCTCCGCATCATCTTCACCATACATTGGCGCATCTACTTGAATAATCGGTTGTATCTTTGCACCTGTAATCTTAGAGAATTTTCGAATCGAATCTACAAAAGATTTCTCAAAATTTATGTACTGCTCGCCATATAACCATTCACGCACTGTAAATCCCAGTGTAAATTTATGATGGTTATTTTTCTTATTTATTTTCTTTATCATGAACGCATGGTCTGAAGAAAGAATAATATTCTTCATTTTGTATTTTTTTAAGGTTTTATACGAAAATTCTTCCCTAAGAGCTACTAAATCCATTTTTCTCAAAACATTTGCAACAATTTTTTCCTGCCATTTATACCCAAATGGACCAATACTAATAGGAGATACAACTTTTTTTGCAGAAAAAAACTCTGCAAACTTAAAATGCAAAAGCTGCATAAACAAATTTAACGACTGTTTTATTCCCTTTCTTGACCTCAAGTAACCTCCTCCGGCAAATACTAACAAATCTGCGTTTTTATAATCTATAATTAGTCTGCTTAATTGTCTGTCAATGCTTATAACATGGATGCCAAATCGTAAAAATGTATATTTCAGTATTAATTTCAACAAATTTATAAATTTTGAAAACGTATTTTTATTCTTAAGCACGGACCAGCTGTAAAGAGTATGGCCGAACTGATATCCGCTCTTTCTGCTATAAATATTCGGATCAACGCTATGGATTTTAATTTTTGCTTTTTCGTATTTTTTTTTAAGCAGAACAATCAACCCGCCCAACATTGCTTGATCTCCAATATTTCTTGGACTTGTAGCATTAGGCACTAATATATTTATTTGTTTACTTTTTTTCATGCTACAACCTCCTTTGAAGACGCGGATATTTCATATTTGGAATGATGATCTGGTTCGTAATTTTTAAAAAGTCGGATGTATGCATTGATCGCTATGTACAAAAGGGTGGACAAAGGATTTTTAAACAAAAAATGTAGTAATGTTTTTAACATAATGTTTTTTGGAATAGCATACTCTTTCCTAATAATTTCTTTCCCGAAATAGTTCTCCAGAATTTTCTTACCATGAATGAATCTATTGCTCTGTAGAATATGACCTCCAAGTTCCGATGGACAGCGAAATAGTACTGACGCCTTTTTATTGAAAATAAACTTAAACCTACTGGTAACACAGAAGAAGTATGAGTACGCATCCTCTGGACAGTTATCAGGCCATATTATTTTTTTGTACAACTTTTTCGAGAATGCCCTAGCTCTTCCATGACACATATAGACATTGTTGCCTCCGTTAATGCGAGGATACATAAATTGCTTAAGCTCGTGACTATTTGCCAAAACTCTCTCTAGTATATTTCGTGAAGGCAAACTCACAGTATTTGCTCCAACAATACCAATTGTTTCGTCTTCTAATAAAGGAGTAATTAATCTTTGCAAGAAAAGATTATTTTTCGGCAATACGTCTGCGTCAAGTATCACCAAAATATCACCTTTTGTTCTCTTAACAATTTCATTTTGAGTTTGGTTTAAACCAACTCTTTTTTTTCGATCAACCACAATCAATCGAGAATCATTAATAGATCTTAAAATTGATACCGTGTTATCTTTACTGCCATCTGAAATCACAATAATTTCCTTAAAAGTCACACTCCGTAGTCTTTGCGTCTGCAAAGACTCAATCAAGAATTTAATATTCTTTTCTTCGTTATAGGCAGGAATTCCAATTGTTACTGTTAGTTTTTTGACCTTCATAGTTTTAACTAATCCTTTTTGTTGATAAATCAACTTTCCAATTAGGATTTAAGGACTCATTTGAAGACTTTTTGAGAAGTCTTGTATAAAGCGAGATTAAAATGTAAAAAATAAAAAATATCGGATTTTTAAAAAATTCTCTCACTATCGCATCCAGAAAAATAAGTCTTGGGACTTTGTAATTATTATCAAGATAACCAAAGTACTTGGACATCTCTTCTTTAGAGTACTGGAATCTGCTACTTTTCCTAAGGTGTTCTGTTAAGCTCTGGGGATTTCTAAAATAAACTGACACATCTGGTATGTATTTGTAGGTTCCTCCAAATTTTTTATTCTCAAAATATATATATTGATCAGAGGAAACAACATCTTCTTTCAATTCAAAATACCTTTTTATCCATTTTGTTTTGGTGGCTTCAAATCTACCTATTACAGACAGATAATTATCGCCATTGCTCCAGTTCTTTACGATCCTGTTGACGATATTGGTCCCAACACTAATTGCTCTTTCTATCAGTGAATTTGATTGCATAGGCTGATTATTTACACTAATCAAAGTGATTCCATTATTCATTTCGAATTCTCTTACGACTCTTGATAGTGTATTTGGATCGAACAATACATCATCATTTGTAAAGATAATTAAGTCAGACTTCGTAAGAGCCAAAATTTGTTTTTTCTTTTTAAACTGACTGCCTTCAATCTTATTTTCAATAAGCTCTACTCTATACTGTTTTAGTTTATTTTTTATTTTGGAACTTATAGGCTCCCTATCTGCCACTAAAATGAAACGAAAGTTTTTAATCCCTTCAGAAGCTCTGACAGACTTAACAGTTTCGAGGATTGACTCTCCCCCATAGCAGGTTGTGATTCCAACAGTCAATGTTAATTTTTTATTTGAAGAATTTTGCATTTTGCTCCTTTCGTAATTTATCGGCTAAACGGCCTTTTGGAAGTTCTACCATGTCGTATGTAATTGCGGTATCGATCGGGATGTCTTCTGTTGAAACACATCCGTCAGCAAGACCAATTGGCAATAAATTATCTTTCAAACACACATCTGCGTTATCAATCGCTCCATAGGTTAAGAAGCCGCCGATTCCATCAAGTTTTTCACCCTTTTTAATATCTCTTTTTGCCAAAGTTACAACATCGCATACCGGTTTGCCAATTGGCGTAAGTGCGGCATCACCGAACAACACAGCACGGGCAACACTTAACGGCGCTTCAAGCGGACTCAAATGATAAGGAACATAAAAAGTGTATAAAGGTCCGTCTCCCATTTTATAAACACTCATGTATCGAGCACGAATAGGTTGATCGCAGGTCGCCAAAACGAATACTCCGAAACTGGGCTCGGCCCCTAAAATATAGTCTGTAAGACCGGTTGTAGTAAGTTTTTTAAGATCGAACAATTTGTAAGCATTTTCAACTCTATCGCACTTTGGTCCTTCCATGCTTCTTTTTGAAACAGGAAACCCAGTCGCATTTGCAATCGTTGCCATTTCAGCGCCTATTTTTGTCCCGTCAGCAAAAGAGGTAACCATTTTTGGCCTCTGGAAGTGCTCGGCCGCCCATTTTGCTTGTGTTTCTGGTGTGCGTCTAACGTCTATCAAACTCTTAATATTACCAACCATAACAGGTTTGAAACCCCAAGACTTAACTTGCCTATAGAGATTCATTAAAACCGCAGGCTGGTCTCCGTCTGCTTGTGTGTAAACAACGCCTTTCTCCTCCGCTTTTACTTTTAAAATTGGGCCAAGAGTCGAATCTAACTCTGCGTTAATCAAAACCACATGTTTTCTGTTTTCAATTGCTCGAAGAACTACTTGGGAACCAAACTCAACCTCGCCTGTTGCTTCAACTATTACATCTATTTTGTTTGAATCAGTCAGTAAAAAGGGGTCGTCGGTTAGAGCGCATTTACCTTCCTTTATGGCTTCTTCAAGTTCAGAAAGATTCGAAACATCTTTATAATTTCCAAAGCCGGCATTTTTAAATCCTTGGAGAGCATAAAATCTTGTTCTGTTCGAAACCGCGACGAGCTTCATGCCGGCAACTGCAGTTAGCATCTGAAGCATAAACCCTCGTCCAGCAAAACCAGCGCCAATCAAACCAACTCTAATTGGCCTCCCCGATTGTTCTAATTGTTCTAACTTTTTGTCGACAATGATCATAAAAATATTAAATATTAAAAATTAAATAGTAAATATACATATTTCTCTTGACGATAGATGATAGAGAATAGAAGATAGTATTTTGAAGATAGAAGATCGATGATAGAAACTTATCTAGCTTCCATCCTCTAACTTCTAGCACTATCTTCCATATTCTATTTTCTACCGTCTTTTTCATATGTATTTTTGATATTTCATATTTGATTTTTTATATCTTTAAAGTCCTCCCAGGATAAATCTTTTTTTGAAACGTGCTTGACTTCAATCGGCCAATCGATATTAAACCCTGGATCGTTGTAACGAATTCCTCCTTCATTTCCAGGAACAAAGACAGGCGAATACAAACTCATAAGCTCTGTATTATCTGACAACGTTAATATTGCATGAGCAATTCCTGCCCCCATATAAAGCATTTTGTAATCCGTGTCTTTTAGAGCAAATGCCTGCCATTTTTTGAAAGTTTTCGACTTCGGCCTAATATCAATTACTACTTCGTACACTGCGCCCCTCACTACTCTTGTAAGTTTTTGTTCCGCAACTTTTAAGTAATGGAACCCCCTCATTGTCCCTTTTTTAAGAGACCTCGTAACGTATCCTTGCAAAATATTAAAGTCGATTCTCCTTTCCTTGAACTCGCCTACACCCCACGTTCTTGCCAAAAACCCACGTTCGTCCACTTTTTTCTCAAGCTCGATTAGAAAAACTCCTTTTATTTTCGTTTCAATAAATTTCATAGTGAGCGAAGTCGAACTATTTCCACACCTTCCAAGGTGCGTGTCCTTCCTGCCATGTTTGTTCCAATAAGTTTTTATCTCTTAGTGTATCCATGCACTGCCAATATCCACTGTGCACAAATGCCGAGAGCCTTCCGCTTTCTGCAAGATTGCGCATTGCATCTTCTTCCCAGTCTTTTGTGGGATCTTTAATGTACAAAAGCGCTTTCGGCTCAACTACCATAAATCCGCCGTTTATCCATGCACCGTCCCCTATCGGCTTTTCTTTAAAGCTTTTAATCTTTGTTTGTCCTTCTTTGAGAAAAATTCCGCCGAAGCGTCCGGGAGGCTGAACCGCAGTAACGGTTACGAGAGCATTTTCCTTTTTATGGAACTCAATAAGCTCTGCTATGTTAAGATCGCTCACCCCATCTCCGTAGGTTAAGCAAAATGTTTCGTCTCCGATATATTCTTTTACAGCCAAGAGCCTTTGGCTTTTTGTTGAATTAATACCTGTTTCTGCAAGAGTTACTCTCCATTTTTCTGAGCCATTTTTATGAATCTTAATAGAGCGATTTTGCATGTCAAAAATTACATCTGAGTTGTAAAGTGAATAGTTTGCAAAATAGTCTTTTATAACCTGTGATTTATATCCACAACAGATAATAAAATCGTTTATTCCATACGTTGAGTACATTTTCATTACATGCCACAAAATCGGCTTACCGCCAATTTCAACCATTGGTTTAGGTCTAACTCCTGACTCTTCACTAATTCTTGTACCGAATCCGCCTGCTAAAATTACAGCTTTCATAATAAATTTATATTTAATCTTATAATATCGTATTTTAAAAGTAATTAAATATTATATTCTATCCTATAGGATATGTCAATTATTATAACTTCTTGGCCCACAAGACTTTGCCAATTATTCCAATTTTCGTTCTCTGACCTAAGTTATTCACAATAATTCCATAGAACGTCTTAGCGCTTGAGTCCCAGCTAAAATTTTGCGACCATATGTATGCCTGTCTTGAGCTTGTTTCTCTGTATGTTTTATCCATAATAAAATCTATCATCGCCTTTGCAAACTCATCTAAATTTTTAGTCTCCACGAGTACTCCTGTTTCTCCATGAATAATTGAATCCCGCAACCCGGAAACATTGGACGCGATAACCGGAGTTCCAGAAGCATTTGCTTCGATAACTGTGATTCCCCATCCTTCAAGTGAGGAAGGCTGAAGAGCAGCCCAACTCTTAGACAAAAGCAACGCTTTGTCAGAATCTCCGATTTTTCCATAAAATGTCACTTTATTTTGAATTTTGAACAACGCTACCAGCTTTTGAAGTTTTCCCATCATTTCGCCTTCACCCACAACCGACAGCTCAGATTCTGGGTAAAGTTTCAAAACTTTTGCAAACGCCCTAATCGCGATATCGATATTCTTATACGCCTTTAGTCTTCCAAGATAAACAAAAGATGGATATTTAGTTTTTTGCGACTTATAAAAACGTTCACTTTCAATGCCTGGATTTACGATAGAAATCCTTTCTGATTTGGCAAGCCCTAACTTTACTATTTCATTTTTTGAAGACTCGGATACGGTAATAACAGTATTGTCCCTGTATATAAATGGCATAACTTTTGCCTCCAAAAATCGGGCAATTGTTGAGAACGGGAACATAAGATGAACTCTAAAAACTTCCTGATGAACATGGTGAATAAGCAAATATACAGGAATTCGAGAGTAAAGCGGTGTGAAGAATGGTATTCCGTTTTCGCAGTCTATAACTACATCATATTTGCCTCTAAAACGAAGGATGTAATATAAAAACGCCCAGAAATATACCATGTATCGTCCCCCTCTTCTTACGATCTGCACTCCATTTATAACTTGATTTCTTAGGCTTCGCGCGTCGTTTCCGCAAAATACTGTCACTTTATGTCCTGCTTCTACCCATCTTTTAGCGATCTCATGGATATAACTTTCTGCTCCTCCTGCCCATATGTGTTTTGTGTCTCTCCAATTAAAGATAAGAATTCGCAACTTGTTTGTGGCTTTAAACTGATGGTCTGTTTTTTCGAACAGCAAGCTAAACAAATCGATAAGATTTCTCTCAAAATTACGCACCCAATCTACTTTAAGATGGAGAAATATCATAAGGATAAAATTAAGGCCACCAGTTATTACCATTGCCAAAACTAACGCTAATATATTTTGATGATTGAAGCTAATAAGCGTTATCTCCCCGACCGCCAAAAGAAAAGTCAGAACCGAGAAACTGTAGAGTCTTTTCGTTTGATAATAAGAAACAAATACCTTAGAAAGGGTAAACAAAAGCATAGCGAAGGCAAAGAAAGGAAGATACGAAACTATCGATTCAGCTTTTTCTCCAAAAAGGATAGGAACAGTTATGTGTCCAAAAACGCCAACCGCCAAAAATCCTATAACGCAAAGCAAGTATGTGAATAGCAAAATTTTTGTAAAAGTTTTACGTGAATCTTTTTTCGCGCCCTCGCTTCTTGACATCAATGATGTTGTAAATTGAGATGCTAAACTCCCCAAAAAGAAAACCATTTTACCAACAAGAGAGATAAGAGCGTATCGCCCGGCATCAGTAGCGGTTAGGTAATGCTTTGCCAAAATAATATCAAGGCTTAAAAACGAAATAGTGGATAGACCGGACAGAATTGATGAGACAAAAAATTTTTTTGGAAATCCATATGCTTTTTCGTGAGGTACGACTTTCTCATCCTTCTTTTTTATGTGCGCAAAAATTGCACTTACAATAAACGAAAGTACAATCCCAACAGGAATTGCTGTATACACAAAATCCGACAAATTATACTGCACCAATAAATAGGAGACCAAAAGCTTGCCTATCGGATCAATTAACGCCACAACAGCAAGGGAGCCAAACATAAGTTTTCCCATCAAAAATCCCCTATCCGTTGATGCCATGAAACCGACCAACCAAACCACAACAAAGGCAAGAAAAGGAAATATATCGCTTACATTAAAATAGCGGACTAAAAATGGAGAAATTAAAAGCCAGACAAGCGCGATGACAAAGGATAAGAGAAACGCTTTTTTTCTTACCCATTGCCAAAACGACCGGGAGACAATTGTTCCAAAGCGTGTTTCTAAAAATCCGCTTCTATAATTTACAGATGCACTCAATGCTGCAAAAGGTATTTGAGAGATATACAAAAATGAAGACACAAGGCTTACCAAACCAAAACTCCCCAAATCTAGAATCCTTCCAAGGTATGCGTTAAACAGAAAGTTTAAAAAATTCGCAACAACTGATGCGATAATCAAAAAACTTCCTCCAACATAAACTCTTTTCAAATTTATAAGTCGTACTAACCGCTGGTAAAGGGGAACCGGAAATACCGCTTGTTGATCCTGCTCTAAAGTCTTAACAGCAACACTTGCAATCGCCAATTTTTGTTTCTTTTGCAGGTGAAATCCATGAACAGTTTTCTCCCAATAATGGGGTCTTAAGAATAACTGATACAAAGCAATAACTGCGGCAATACTGATCATTAACCAATAGAATGGAATTAAAAGCACATATTTCATCAAAGCCCACTGATCTCTTTTTGCGCACCCAATCATGTAGTAGTACAAAAACAAGAAGTTGCCAAAAACAAGCGATGTTGCCGCCATATAAAAGACAATTGTTGGATACAAGGCTTCAATCGCCTCCCCAACATACGCGTATAAAGTAAAGTAAGAAATTGTCGCAATCCAAAGAGCAGGATTGATAAGAATAAAAGCTATCTTTCCGCCGATTACTAAATGGAAAATAAACGCATGGATTCCTAAAAATCTTGTAGAACCAAATAATTCACGCGTGTGGACAAAATATGTCTGCATATAGCCCTTCAGCCAGCGAGAACGCTGACGCAGCCAATTGCCAAAACGGCTATTTGCTTCCTCATATGTTGTAGAGTCGATAATTGCAGTTTTATAGCCTCTTTTAAATAGCCGTACTCCCAAATCCGCGTCTTCTGTAACGTTAAAAGGATCCCACCCATGAAGCTTTTTAAGATCTGCTGTTTTGAAGTGGTTGCTGGTTCCGCCCAATGGAATACTGGTGCCAATTGACTGAAGACCAGTTAGGGTAATATCAAACCACAATGAATACTCGGCTGTGAAGAAACGAGTAAGGAGGTTATGATTTGGGTTGTAATAATTAAGTTTTGCCTGAAGACAAATTACGTCTTTTCCGACTTTTTGAAATCCAAGATAAGCTTTCTTAAGCTGCATTGTATCTGGAATATCCTCAGCATCGTAGATAACGACGTACTCACCATGCGCAAGGGACAAGCCATAGTTACAAGCCTTGGGTTTTGTTTTTGGCATCGAATGAGGAACAATTATCTTTCTGACGTTGGAAGGAAGACTCATCTTTGAAATTGCATTAATTGTTTCTTTGTCATCCTCTTCCAAAAGAAGCATTACATCAAGTCGCTCACTTGGCCAATCGATCTTTGAAATTGCGTCTAAAAACTGAGGAACAACATGTACCTCTTTATAAAGGGGGCAAAGAATCGAATATATCGGTAAAGAATTCTTATCCAAATTTTTAAGCTCTGTCTCCTCTAAATAAATTTCTTGGGGAACATGAAGGCTTCGAACTATTAGATAAAGATTAAATAATACATCTATAAAATAGATAAAGCTTAAGATTCCAATCACAATCTGAAGGGTGAGGAACGGAAAGTGAATAAAACCAATGACAATGTCTAATGCAATAAGTAGTAAAATAATCTTTTGAGGTAGACTAAAGGTTTGGAGAGCCGAAACTTGGTGTGGCAGGGTCGTATGGGTGATATACTTTCTCTTCCTATATCCAACACCAGCGCCAACCATGGAAAGAGGTGCTTTTGGCAAAATGTAAACAGGGTTAATTCGCCTGAAACGAAGGAGCAAGGCATTTGTTCCAATTTCCCATGTGTCTTTTGCTAGTCCGACTTTTGAATTACCTCTTTTTCGATACCCAAAAGCTATATCGTGCTTCGCAATAGTAAACCCAGCATTTTTGGAGCGATATAGGAATTCTAAATCAAATGTCCATCCACTTGTTGGTTTAAATCTGACAGTTTCTATTACTTCGCGTGTAAATATTTTAAGGCCTGATTGAATATCGTGATTAAGACCAAATAGGATCTTGCCAAAAAACAATCTAAATCCTCTACTTAAGATTTTTCTAACAAACGAACCTTTATAGTCACGTCTTTGGGCAACTACGATATCTGTTCTTCCTATGAGTTTTATCATGTTGGGGATTTCCTCAGGAGGATATTGCAAATCTGCATCGATCATTGCAATAATTGACCCAGTCGCTTTTTGAAAACCCTCCATAAGCGAGAATGCCTTTCCCCTTTTTCCCTCTTTTTTATGAAGGATTATTTTCTTGCTTTTTGTGTAACGACTAAGATACTCATAGGTTCCATCTGTTGAGCGATCGTCTACAAAAATAATTTCGTAAGGAATAGCTATTATTGCAAGAGCATCAAAGAGACGAACAATAAGCCGTTCGATATTTTTTAATTCGTTATAGATTGGAACAATTACACTAATTTTTTTATTATTCATCAGATTTTTTATTTACAATCTTGTGTCTTTTGACAAAAGCATCTAACGCAGATTTCTCTATGCGGTAATGTCCTCCAAACTCGATGACTTCAAGTTTTTGTTCCCTAATGTATTTATAAATCGTAATGGTACTCAACTTAAGAAATGATGATACTTCCTTTACCGTAAGCAAGTTACTTCCAATGATATAGCTCATAGTTTATATATGAAGCGCTATTCTAACATCAATCAAGTTGCTTTGTCAATCTTTTATTTATATTTACTATAACTAAGTTATATTAAGTGATATCCTATATAAGAAGATTATACCAGTTGGGGTTCTGTAGCCGAAAGAGTTGATGGGGATGTTTATTTAACCGTAACGCTTTTGGCAAGATTGCGGGGCATGTCGGGATCAATATTTTTCTGCACAGAAAGGTAATATGCCAATAATTGAGCTGGTACGACCTGAGCGATAATTGATGCTTCCTCTAAATCTTTTACTTCTATCCAATAATCAAAAACTTCCAATCGTTGCGTTGACACTCCGACAATAATTCCCCCCCTTGCCTTAATCTCTGTGGCGTTTGAAACCATCGCCTCATATGTTTCATCTTGCGGAGCAAATACAATACATGGTGTTCCTTTTGAAATCAAGGCGATAGTACCGTGTTTTAATTCACCGCCCGCCAAGCCCTCTGTATGAATATAGCTTACTTCTTTTATTTTTAACGCGGCCTCAAGCGCAGTGGCGTATGACACTCCGCGGCCAACCGTATAAATATCTTTCGATTTTTTAAGAATAGAAGCTATTTGTTTTATGTTTTTCGTTTCGTGATTCAAAATTCTTTCAACTTCGGCCGCAGCTTTTAGAAGAAGTTTTTTTGCGTCATTAATTCTTTTTACGCTAGCGAATGAAAGCATCAGAAGAATAGCCAATTTCGCACTATATGCTTTTGTAGAAGCAACTGCTTTCTCCACTCCGGCACCCAACAACATCTTAAAATCTGCCAATCTATATATAGTTGAACCAAGTGTGTTAGTTATTGCAACAATTTTGCTTCCTTTCTGTCTTGCGCGTTGTAATGGCTCGATTACGTCAATTGTCTCTCCCGACTGAGAAAACGCAATAACAAGACTATCTTTATTTAGAAAATCTTCAAGATAATTAAACTCCGATGCAAGCGCTGTGTTAACATGCATTTTCGAAATTTTTGAAAAAAGATAAACTCCTCCAAGGCTCGCATTAAAGGCAGTACCCGCTCCAATAAAAAATGTCCCGCGTGCTTTTTGTATAATGCTAGAAAGTGACAGAATTTGATCTTCATAACTTTTCGCGATATTTCGAATCACATTTGGCTGTTCGTAAATTTCTTTAATCATAAAGTGTGGATACTTTCCCTTCTCAACATCTTCAATTTTCCAATCTATAGTTTCAAAATGGGGCTTAATTTTAACGCCTTGCGGAAGAGAAATTAGCTCGACTTTGTCTCCCAAAATTACCATTTCTCTATCTTTAAGAAACAGCACTTTTCTAGTATGCTTAAGAATACCGGAAACATCAGAGGCAATAAAAAGCTTATCGCTATTTACTCCAACTACAAGAGGAGAACCGGTTTTGGCTGCTACAATCTCTCTAGATGGAGCATAAGCTACAACTATGGCGCTGAGTCCTTTTAGTCTATTAAACGCATCTCGAACAGATGAAGAAAAACCTTCTCTTTTTAAGTTTTCTTCTATTAAATGGGGGACAACTTCCGTATCTGTTTCTGATAAAAATTTATGCCCTTTCTTTATAAGCTCTTTCTTAATTTCGAGATAATTTTCGATAATACCATTATGGACAACCGCTACTTCTGATTTGCAATCAAGATGAGGATGTGCGTTTACCACTGTAACGCCCCCATGAGTTGCCCATCTTGTATGCCCAATTCCCAGTTCAGATTTGAGATTTGAGATTTGAGATTTGAGATTTATGTTGCCAATCTTCCCAACATGTTTCTCAACAACAAACTTACTACTTGAACTTTGAACTCCTGCCCTAAGCGGAGCCCCGCACCGTCTGGTGCAGGGCGAAGTCGAAGGGTTGAACTCCTGCCCTAAGCGGAGCCCCGCACCGTCTGGTGCAGGGCGAAGTCGAAGGGTTGAACTTTGAACTTTTACCGCTATTCCCCACGAATCATATCCCCTATATTCAAGGAGTTTTAGCCCTTCAAGAATAGTATTGACAGATTGTTTTTGTTTAGAAACGAAACCAAAAATCCCACACATAAACTAGAACTTAGAACTAAGGACTTATAATTTTAACAACTTCTCGCAAATCTACAACTATTGCATCTGGCCTGAAGTCAAAAATCTCCTCTTGTTGCGTTGCAAATTTTCTTCTTTTGATCCAAATGCAAAATATGGTTTTATTAAGAGACTTTGCAGCATAAAGTATCTCTAACTTATCGTCAACTATGTAAAGTTTGTTTTTCTTGTATCTTTTAACAATCGTGTCAAGCTTTTCACTTTTTTTGAATGTAAAAATGTGTATATGGTCTTTATGTAAAAAGTTTTCAATTTCTTTAATTTTTTTTCTCTGAAAGGCGTCATCTCCTGCAGAAAATATGCCAATTTTTAATAATTTATTTTTTGAAAGCGATTGTAAAACCTTTTTTGCTCCTTCATAAAGATTTCCCGTAAAGATGTCCTCCCTAAAGATCGCTTTCTCTAAAGTAATAGGAGCAATTTCCTTGTTCAATCCTGTAGCAAGAGCTTCTAAAAACAGACTAAGCCTAAAGTGCCCCGTGTCTTTTCTAGAGACAATGTACGCGCTTTTCAATATTGAATCTATATTATTGATCTCCTTGTCCTCTATATTTTTTTTAATTACTCTAAATATTTTTCTTCTAAATTTATTAGCATCAAATAGCGTGTAATCGATATCAAAGAGAATAATTGGCAATTTATGTCTGCCTAATGATTTCGCCATAAGCATCCGATTATTATATCATGGACTATTCAATTCTTCCCATCAAAACTCTAATTCGTTAAATTTTTTTGCATAGACTTTACATGTTTAATCTGTATACATTAGTGTTTCTTTTTTTAAAACCAAGACGCTCATAAAGCCTATTTGCTTCAACTCTTGTCGGACGAGAAGTAAAATCAAGATAACTAACTCCTTCTTCACGAGCCTTATTTATTGCTGTTGTAATAAGTTTTGTGCCGATCCCTTTGTCTCGATAAGTCTTGTCAACAACAATGTCTTCAAGTAATCCTTTTTTCGCAAACGGAATACGAAATACAATCAACGTTAACATACCGATTGCTTCTTTGTTGTCTAATTTTCTGGCAACAAACAAACTGTTGGCTGGCGAAACAATCATATTTTCAATATCTGTCTTCGTAAGAGGACTCGAAGCTTTGTCTAACTGTCTTAATAGTTTATTTAGCGCTTGCGTAAGTTCCAAAGAGTAAGTTTTTAGCTGTTCTATATAAAATTCCATACTTATTTTACATGTAAAAACAATCTCTCTGCTTCTTTTAGCTCCTCAGTTGTATTAATTCCCCGCCAAGAAAGCTTGTCCCCTTTTACTGTTTCTATTTTTTCGTTGTTTTTTATAGCAATATCAATTAAACCCGTCAAATAATACTCACCTGTTGTTTTGCTTTTTTTAACCTTTGTTAAATACTTATGCAGAAATTTAACATTAAAAACGTAACAGGCTGGATTAATTTCTCTTACATGCTTTTGCTCTAAGGTGGCATCCTTTTCCTCAACTACCTCAACAACTTTTCCATTACCATTTCTAATGACCCTACCAAGTCCTATTGGATTATCCAGATCTATGGTTAAAAAAGTAAAAGAAAATCCTTTTTCTCTATGCTTCTCAATGAGCTCTCTAATTGTCTTTTCTTTATAAAATGCAGAATCGTCTCCATTCAAAACAAGAACGTCTGTCACATCCTTTGGTAAATATTTTAAAGCGCAGAGTACTGCGTGAGCAGTTCCCAATCTTTTTCGCTGATGTGCAAAAATAACTCTTCTTTCTAAAACATCCATTACTGATTTTTTGGCAAAGCCCACTACAACAACAATCGGTTTTATTTTTAACTTCTCCAAAAGCTCAATGGTATAAGCAATCATTGGTTTGTCACCCAAAGGCAAAACGACTTTATTAATTTTTTTAAGTCTAACCGCGTTTAACGTGGTCATTCTCTTCCCTTTGCCTGCCGCTAAAATAATACCTACTAAACTCTTCATTCTTAACTCTTAACTCACCTTACGCAGTTTATTCTTCGAGCGATCCTGAGCTTGCCGAAGGAGAGTCGAGAAGTTCTCGACGGAGTTTACCCTGAGCTTGCTCGCCTCGCTGCACGCCTCGCGGCTCGCCTCGCGGCGAAGCGGGCGACGCGGGCGACGCGGGCGAAGCGGGCCGAAGGGCTCGAACAATAATAGACTGCATAACATCAGTTCTTAATTTTTAATCCTTCTAATACTTGCTCCCAAAAATCTTAATCTTTCTTCGAATTTTTCATATCCTCTGTCTAAATGTTCTACTCCAAAAACAGTACTTGGCAAAGGCGCAAGAAGCGCTGCCAACACAAGTGTTGCTCCAGCTCTTAAATCCGAAATTTCAACAACAGCATTATGCAGTTTGCTTGGACCATATACCTTGAGTGCATGATAATATTCCAAGCTATCGTCTCTAAGATTAAAATTATAAATTTTTGATGAATCCTCAATCTTTGGATTAAAAAGAGAAAGGTCTCCACCCATTTTCTTAAGCTCCCCAACGTATCCAAATCTATTTTCATAAACCGTTTCGTGAATTATAGATACTCCATCTGCCTGAGTCATTAGAATAGACCAAGGCCCCTGCCAATCAGTCATAAATCCTGGATAAATAGATGTCTCAATATTAGTACTTCTGAGCGGTTCTTTATAATAAAATCTAATTCCTCCCTTTTTTATCTCAAAGCCCGCCCGAGCAACTTTTAGTTTTTGCAGGAATGAAGAAAGATCCACTGTGTTTGCGTTTCGAATAAAAACGTCTCCCCTTGTTGCAATTCCAGCAACAGCAAAAGTGACAATTTCGTTGCGGTCCAACCCTATCTTAAGCCTAGCTCCTCTAAGCTTTTCTACACCATTTATAACAATGGTTCTCTTATTCACCCTTTCAATTTTTGCTCCCATTTTATTTAAAAGTGTTATTAACTCATCAATTTCTGGCTCCTCGGCTGCATTTTCAAGAACTGTTTTTTTTCTAAGGAGCACCGCAGCCATAATAAGGGTTTCTGTACCCGTATGGGTGCTTTTATCAAAACGGTAGCGTATTGTTCCGTTGCGTCCTGCTTTATTATCGGCCTTAAGATAAAAGTATCCATCATCGCTATTGTAACTTGCTTCTACTCCCATTGTTTTTATCCCATCAATAGTTCTATCAATTGGTCGTGCTCCGATCCTGCATCCTCCTGGATTTGGAATGATAGCCTTATGCAGCCGAGCAAGAAGAGGGGCAATTAACATGGCAGACGTTCTAATCTTAGCTGCTTCTTCAAGGGAAATTTTCTTAAGCTTGAGAGTTTTAACTTGAATGTAAGCCGTGTGATCTCTGATCCTAACTGTTCCGCCAAACTCACGGACAATATTAACCATTACCATAAAATCCGATATTAATGGGATGTTCTCTATTATTACCTCCTCATCTGTTAAACAAGCAGCAACCAAAGTCTTTAGTGCTACATTCTTTGCTCCAGACACAGAGATTGTTCCCATCAATCTCTTTCCACCATTTATAACCAACTTCTCCATATACCTTTTTAAATTCGAATATCGAAATTGAAATAAACTCAAAACTCAAAGCGCAAAACGCAAAACTACAACTTAAAGCTAAAAGCTTAAGTTGATAAAGCTTTACGTTTTACGCTATCACTTTACACTTTGAGCTTTAAGCTTTGCGCTATTTTATAAATATCCCCAGCTCCCATTGTAATAATCACCGTGTCTTCTCCGTATTTTTTTTTATCGATATATTCTACCACATCAGTAAGATTTGGTAAAAAAACTGTCGCACCTCGAAGGTGACCGAATGGGCTCCTTCGAGGTGAAACTCGTATCGCATCAGTTAAACGCTTGGATGAAACCCTTGGGTCTTTTTTTTCCCTTAGCGAAGCATAAATATTAGTTATTATAACAGTATCTGCATCATCAAACGAATGTACAAATTGTTCGAACAATGATTTTGTTCTAGAATAGGTATGGGGTTGAAAAATACAAACAATTCGTTTATTCGGATATGCACTTCTAAATGCTTTTAGAGTTGCCAAAACTTTTGAAGGATTATGCGCATAATCATCGAAAAGCAATGCTCCGCTTGAAAGTTTTCCAATACATTCCGACCGCCGCTTACTCCCTTTATATAATGACATGCCTTTTTTAAGTTGATCTGAAGTCAAGCCCAAATACTTCCCAACTATTATTGACGCAGTTGCATTCAAAACATTCTGTTCTCCAAAAATATTAAGGTTAAAAACACCCTTAAGCCCATCTTTTGCTTCTAAGTTAAAACTAGTCTTTCTATTCTTTGTTTTTATATTTGAAATTACATAATCGTTATCTTGGCCTTCTCCATAAATTATCTTCTTTCCGTTATACCTTGTAATAACATCTAAAGTGTTAGGATCATCGCCATATGCAACTAGCAAACCATCTGGAGGAAGTCTTAAGATAAATTTTTTAAAAGCTTCTTTTACTTGTTGTAGCTTAGGATAGATATCAGGATGGTCAAAATCAATATTGGTGATAACAATAATCTTTGGATTCTGCCATAAAAACTTTGCAGTTTTATCAAAAATGGGATCAGTGGCATATTCATCCGCCTCTGCAACAAAATACTTTCCTTTCCCTAAATGACCAGAGTACCCAAGAGATGGAATAAAACTTGTACCTATTATATAAGAAGGCGATAAACCAGCGCTCTTGAGTATAGTCGCGATCATTGCTGTAGTAGTTGTTTTACCATTAGTGCCAGAAACCGAAATTCCAGTAAAATTTCTTCCCAAAATATCTCCTTTCATAAACAATCCAACCGCCTCTCCTTGGGTAACAACACGTATTTTTCTCTTCATTGCCTCTTTAACCTCTATGTTATTTCGTCCGCCGTGGGCGCCGGTCGCAATAACCAAGTCAAAATCACCAACATGACTTTTACTGAATCCCTCAAGTACTGATATTCCCATCTTCTTAAGAACAGCGTCTGTAATAAAAACATCGGCAATGTCGCTACCTGTAACATTAAATCCAGCTTGCTTTGCAACAACTGCCAAAGGCGTCATTCCCGCGCCTTTAATACCGACAAAATGGATTCTCCTATATATCATAGATGAATAAACCTCAGTTTATATTGTTCGAGCGTAGTTCTGCATTGCAGAACGCAGTCGAGAACTATCATTATAAACTTCTCGACTCCCGCGTCTGACGCGGTCGCTCGAAGAATAAAATCCAGTTTTTCTTCCAATAACAGTCACAAACTCTCCAAATTTTTGACCCTCTCCTCTAAAAGAGAAAAAGTCGTTGAGGTTATCCTTTGTGCACATCTGAGACACTTCAATATTCTTCTTCCTTATGCCTTCTGAAATAAGAATTTGTCTTGTGATACTTTTTAAGTCAAGGAAGTATTTTCCATTTCTTTTCTCGTATGTTTTAATACCTTTAAACGCATTTTCAAACACCTCTGCTCTTTCAATTGGTACATCGTAGCAACAAAGTCCAATTGCGGGTCCTATTGCGATTTTCATATTCTTTAGATCTGATCCTATCTTTTTCATACCCTTAATCATTTCTTGAATAATGCCCCTCAGAAGTCCTTTGTAGCCCGCATGCGCAATTCCAACTATACCCATTTTTTTATCGTAAAAAATTACTGGCAGACAATCAGCTGTTACTATGCCTAGAAAAACATTTTTCTTATTGGTAATCAAACCATCAGCCTTTAGAATATACTTAAGTTTCGCACCCCCTGTCATTCCGAGCACTTCGGCTTCGCTCAGTGTAAACTCCGTCGAGGAATCTCTCTCACCAAAGCTTGTTGTGTGAGATCCCTCCACGCTGGTCGGGATGACAACCGCGAAATTCATAATATAGTTCTTTTGAGAATCATTAATTGTCACCACGCCTGAACCATGGACTTGTTTTGGAAAAACCGTTCTTTTTATATCAATGCCTAAAACTTCTAAAAAATTTCTTAGATTTTCTCTATTTATTTGTCCATTGCTCTTGATACTACCAAAACGCCGAGTAGAAATTCCATGGACTAATCCATCCATTTTGGCAAACTCTTCCCAAAAATAATAACCTTTTTTTGACTTTTTAAACATAACATTCTAAAAATTCACCTCCGAGGAATCAAGGTCGTTGCCTCGCCACCTCGGAGGTGTTGCGAAGCGACTCCTCCGAGGTAAACGCTCAGAAATATTCCTAAGTGCTTTCCTTACTGCCCCAAACTCATCCCACGGCTCCTCTCCCTTGCCATAATTCATTGATTTCTCATGGGATTTTCCGGTAATCAAAACAAAATCCCCCTTCCTTGCCATCCCAATCGCAGCATTAATCGCCTCTTGCCTATCCGCAATCTTAAATATTCTATTTTCTATCTTCAATCTTCTACCACCATCTTCTACTTTCCATCTTCTATCGTCTATCCCGATAACGATTTCCTCCATAATCTTTTCCACACTCTCCGACCGCGGGTCTTCTGCTGTTAATACGATAACGTCTGAATATTTTGAAGATGCATTCCCCATAAGTGGTCTTTTAGTCGCATCTCGCTCTCCTGCCGATCCAAAAACGTGAATTAGACGACCTTTTATACTCGATTTTATTGCGCTTAAAATTTGTTCAAAAGCATTGGGCGTGTGCGCAAAATCAATCATAACAGTAAAATCTACTTGTCCTGAGCCTGCCGAAGGATGTACAAATTCCTCCCTACCAATTGGAGGAGTAAACGTTAATATTGCTTCTTTTATAATTTGATCATTAATCCCTAATTCCCTACAGGCTGCGACTGCCGCCAAAACATTATACCTATTAAACTCCCCAATTAAATTTGTTTTAAAAGGAAATTTTTGCGGATTTACATCCGCATTCGTTCTCATTCCGTAAGTTATTAACTTTTGAATTTTGAGTTGTAATTTTGAGTTTTGAGCTTTGAGTTTTGAGCTAATCAGTTTATATGAAGCATCATCTTTATTTATCACAGATACTTTTGATTTCTGTAAAAGTTTCATTTTAGTCTTGACATAATTTTTGTACGTCTTATGATAATCCAAGTGCTCGTGGGTTACGTTTGTCAAAACCCCAATATCAAACTTTATTCCCCAAACTCTATATTGATCTAGGGCATGAGAAGTTGTTTCTAGTACCAAATAACGACTCCTATTGTCATGCCTAACTCTTTTTTTGTCATTCCGAACTTGTCCTTCGATAAACTCAGGATCCTGAGCTTGTCGAATGGATTTCGGAATCTCGTTATGACTGGGATCCTGAAATGGATTCGGCAAGCTCACCATCCTGAGCCTGTCGAAGGATGAATTCAGGATGACAGGATGACAGAGAGAAGCTTTTTTTACAAATCTCTGCAATGCCCAAGGCGATGGAGTTGTGACGTGAAAACCTACATCATAATTTTTTTCTCCAATAACCGCCCCAACAGATGAAACCATAGAAACATTGCATCCAGCCTCTTTTAAGATATGATAAATAAGGCTTACAATCGTTGTCTTCCCATCTGTCCCAGTTACTCCGATTACCGTAAGATGCCTTGACGGATACCCAAACCACACGTTTGCAAGAAACGCATTTCCCAAGTGATAAATATTCTTTATCCTCTGCCACACGTGCTATATTATACCACCTTTACTTTATATAATGCCTTAAAAAGTCGAGGAATTTGGAGGGAACAGTAAGCGGGGCCAAATCGTGTGTGCGTCCAGTCACAACACTTAGTGTAACACATAGTAGATTTAAACGGTAAAATATGTAATAATAGTAAGTATGACCCGTTCGACTTCGCTCAGGGTCATACTGAAGTAATTGAAGTATGAAACAGGGAGAAAATACACAAGTCCCAAAATTTTTACGATCCTATTTTTGGGATGTAGCGTTTGAAGATCTAGGAATCAAAGCACACGCTTTTCTTGTTATAAAACGAGTATTAGACAGGGGAAATCTTAGTGATATACGTTGGCTCCTAAAAACATATGGGAAAGACGAAATAAAAAAAGTTGTTATGGAAACACGAGATTTAGCACGGCCTACAGGTAATTTTTGGGCAGATATACTAGGGCTTGACAAAAAGAGGCTACCATGTTTACAAAAACCTTACTCCCCGATACACTTCGGGCTATCAAGTTAGTTTCAGGCGTTACTGAAATTAAAAAAGCATACCTTGCTGGTGGAACAGCTTTGGCACTTCAGATCGGACATAGGATTTCTGTTGATCTCGATTTTTTTACTAGGCAAGAGTTTAACGAAACTGAGCTGTCTGCAAAACTTGCTTCTCTACCAAAATTTTTCCAAGATGGAACTGCAAAATGGACTGTGTGGGGAAAAATTGGCCAGACAAAATTTAGTATGTTCTACTATAAATATCCGTTAATTGAGCAGACAGTACAATTTGAAGGGATTCAATTAGCAAGTCTCGCAGACATTGCCGCTATGAAAATCCATGCTATTGAAGATAGGGGAACCAGACGAGATTTTGTAGATGTCTATTTTCTTTCGAAAAAGTATACTCTTGAAGAAATGCTTGAGTATTATCAAAAAAAATATTCTGTCCTTGAAGATCATTTGTATTCAATCCTTCGCGCACTCGACTATTTTGAGGATGCTGAGCGAGAGAGTCAAATGCCTAGGATGAAAATTGGGGTCGTTTGGGAAGAAGTAAAAGAGCATTTTCGTAAAGAGACTCGTCGCCTCACAGAAAAAAAATTACAACTTCACCGTTCTGGTGCGGGGTAAACCCTGCCAAATCATACGCCCGCCCAGTCATATTAATTACATCAACGTATTATTAACAAATTTAAACTATAAGATGTTGACATTTACTCTACCTTTTAGTAGACTAACGTTGCAGTCTGGAAACAGATTGTTATCAACCGCCCGTTGCAAAAGACGGGCTTTTTTATGGCTTTCTTTCAATAAGTTTTTTTATCTTTATCAAATCTATATAGACATCAGCTCTTTTTATTAATTCTCTAGAAACATGGTATTTCATTGATACTACAACAACTCTTTTGCTTTCATTTTTTAGTTCTTTAAGGAGATAATCAAAATCGCTATCACCAGAAAAAAGCATTATTGTATCGAAAGAGTTCCTCCGCTTCATGGCCTCAACTGCAATTTCTACATCAAAATTGGCTTTTCTCGTATGTTTTGCATTGTTTTTATTCTTGATAAGTTTTAGCGGTTTGGTTACAAGCTTATATCCAATCTTTTTGAGAACCGTAAGAAAAGCATCATGAGATTTATTCTCAAAGCGAACAGTAAAAAATCCGATATATTCTATTTTTCCAACTTCTTTTAACCACTTATAAAGCTTTTTATAATCTACTTTCCAACCTCTATCTTTAGCTGAAAGCTCAAGGTTAGCAGCATCAATAAAAACAGCGACCTTCTCTTTAACTAAACTTTTTAACCTTCTATCCACTCACTTAATCCTAGCACAAAAATTTCAGAATAGAAAACGTACATACTAAAGCACAGCAATTCTTCTTTTGTCGAATAAAACACGAAAATAGAGGGGTTGAGTGAAAGTTCGTATTTTTTTCGTCATATGCAGAATTGCTGGATAAAAACTACAGGGTATTGATTTTTGTCTTCAAACATGATAGCATATTTTTGACCGAGTGGATGCCGCACCGACGTAACCATTCGTCGCTTAAGCATTCTTTAGTCGGTTCCCGACCTCGGTCTTTTTTATTGCTTTGAGAAGTTCCGTTACCGATGCTATCTTCTTGGTAGAAAGTCTGCCGGAGTAAACTTGATAGCCTTTCAGGTGAGCTTGCACTCTTCTTCCGATATTGCCGAAGGAAATTTCAGGAATCCTTTTACTATCTTTAAGCATCTCAAGAAGAATCTCTTTAATCACCGCGTCTTTACTGAAATACTCGCGGTCAATGGTAATCATCGGTACATTTAGGTTCCTTTTTATAAGTAGAGACAAACCAGCGCAAAAAACAAAAAGAACATAATTTCTGGGTTGACCATTTCGCCGGAAGATTTCTTGCAGTTGTCTTTTTGTTTTCGCTTTAATCACAATTGCATCCCACGTACCATCCTCATCGTCGTATGCTAAGCAGAGAATAGTATTCTTATTTGTTTGTTCGATTTTCCCTGACTGGTCAACATGAATCTTCTCCGTCTGAGTCTTTCGTTTTTTCCTCACCAGATTATCTTAACATACACCAGATCAGCTTGACACCATCCAAAGGTGGCTAGCCCAGGGGTTTTGCAGAAATTGCGGGAAGGGCAATTGCGAGAATTGGAACGTGATGTTCTGGTGCAATTGAAAACGGTCGTCTCCTCGGAAAGACTGCTGAAAAAACCGAAATTAGCATAATTATTACCAGCCGTTAAGATTTCACTACTCACTCGCCGTAATACCGTAGTAAGAAAGGATGTCGCGGGCGAGGAAGGGAATATGTAACAAGTTACATTTGTCGCATAACATCGTATCCTTTGATGTTTCCAACATCTGTCTTAGAAATAAGAGTGTAGAAGACAAGAGGAGGCTTTCCTGCCTTTTGTAAGATACCGTTGCCAATAAGCGATCTTAGTTGCTTATGTATCGCAACGTGGCTTAATCCAAGAAGCTTAACTAAATCGTCTACCCTAGCTTGACGATTAGAAGTGATATACTCGATAATCCGATCTCTAGTATTGGTGGTCATAGTTTATAGTTTACTATAAACTATAAACTATGTCAAGTGGATGATACATCGAAAATTGCGCGGCCGTTAAAATTTACTATCTGTTCTTCTTATGTTGCTGAAACCATGGGCTGAAAACGTATAAAACTTGCAATGAGTATCTAAGGTGATAAAATTAAGGTCTAAATATGATGCTAGAAAGAAGATCAAATTTTCCAAAACAACTGCGATTTCCCGGCGAAGAATTCCAACCTGGCTCTATAGTAGTTTCTGCCTCAAGACGAACAGAGCTTGTGGGACTACGACCAGAATGGTTGGTAAATGCACTTCAGCGATTTGAAAGACGTTATAAACGCGAGATTCATTCTGTTGTTCTTTGGACAAAAGATCCGACAAATATTTATGAGAATAAAGAACTACGAGAAGAATTATCTAAATATAATCTTCTGGTTCATTTTACCCTAACTGGTCTTGGAGGAACTAGAATTGAACCAACTGTCCCAGAACCAGAAGTGCTTTTACAAAGAATGCCAAGACTTTTGGCATTCTTAGAAGATTCCCGAAGACTAAGATGGCGATTTGACCCAATTGTTACTTTAGAAAAAGAGGACAAAACACATTGGTCAAGTTCTGTCTATTTTGAGTCTTTAGCTCAACAAATGGCACAGTATGGCATTGACAATTGCTATTTTTCTTTTTGTTCAATGTATCCAAAAATCGCAGCAAGAAAACTTGAGAGATCAGGAATTAAAATGATAACTCCCTCTGCTGGCGAACAACTAGAAGTCGTTGAACAAATGAAAAACATAGCTGCACCATTAGGAATGACATTATATTCTTGCGTACAACCACTTTTAGAGAATGTTTCAGGTATAACTCCTGCGAAATGTATAGATGCAGAACTTCTTACCGAACTTCACCCAGAAAAACTGCCAGCAGATAATAGTCGAGACAAAACCCAGTCTAAATATAGAGAGGCTTGTTATTGTACAGAATCTCGAGATATTGGAGCATATTTAGCTTGTGGCCATGGATGTGTCTATTGTTATGCTGAAGCAGCAGTTCCTATTCCCGGCAAACTTATCCAAAAACCAATGCCATACCCCAAAACTTGAACCTATAGGCTGTTTTTGGTATAATTTCACCTGTTATGAACGAGGTTCCATCATTTCAACCTAATCGAGAGGACGACACCGTGTTTAGAGCTGACAATAGGAATACTCAAACGGTAGATATCCCTACTGTGCTTCGCGACGCACAAGGAAGGGTTCGTTGGAAGCTTCCTGAAAATACTCCAGAAGAAAATGAACAATTGGGAATTAGGAATGTTCAGGGTTTATTCCTGGAACAATTTCCAGAGTTTAATGATCTTTTTCCTCGAGGAGAGGATGGAAGAATTACAGGAGATAAAAAAGAAGAAGCTAAGAAGTTTATTATGGGAAAAATTGGGAGATCAAAAAACTTCACAATTCATATCGGTTCTCCCCCATTGAATAAAAGATCAACTCCATATTTTGAGGGGTCATATTTTACTGCTATAAGGAAATCATTTAGTCTATGGGGAATTGAATTTGAAGAGCCCACTATTAGCGGAGCGAAAATCCATTGGTTAACAGCAGGAATCACCCAAGAACAATTAAAAGAAAGATTAGAGTTGGAAGCGGAAGTATTTTTGGTAGAGAATGGTAACTTTAGTGAGAGCGCCTTGATAGGAGCTGGTAAAGGTGGGTTTCGAAAGGCTATAAGAAAATATTATCCGGGTGGCCTGCAGGGCCTAAAAGAACATTTGGGTTTATCTTCTGATACGCTTTATAGTAGTTACTTACAGCAGCCAGACGCACTTGAGACAACAAGACAAGAAGCTTTAGATTTTTACCAAACAGAAGGGAATATAACGTATGGGTTATTAATTCAAAGGAGCAAAAGAGCTCTTATTGCAGCTATACGCAAGTATCCTGGGGGTTTAGGACAATTAAAGATGGATTTGCGTTTAGACGAGGATAGGAAATCTAGAGGATATTGGACGCTAGAGAGAATAGAAGCAGAAGCTTCTGAGTTTTTACGTAAGAATGGTAAGCTGGCTCGCAAGCTTCTTTCCCAAGAGGGAAGAGACGATTTAAGAAACGCCATTACCACAAATTATCCAGGCGGATGGATAAAAATTAGAGAACGTTTACGAGTAGCTCAACCGCAACCCAAGCATCTCATGGGTAAGAGTTATTGGACATCAGAAAAGATTACAGAAGAAGCATTAGCCTTCTACCAAAGACATGGACACCTGAGTAGCAGCTTGCTGATACAAGATGGGAATTCTGGTCTAGCTGATGCTATCAAGAGATACTATCCTGGAGGATGGAAACAGTTGAGAACAGATGTTGCATTAGAATCAAAATCAAATCGTAAGCCTCGCTGGTATTGGACGCCAGAGAATACAGAACGAGAAGCTTCTGAGTTTTTTATTAAATATGGAAATATAAGTTATGGGTTATTGGTCGAACATGGTAGAAATGACCTCATTTTAGCCATTTATGCAAAATATCCAGGAGGACATACGGCTCTGAAAGAAAAGTTAGGAATTAGTTCTAGTCCCAAAGAAATAATCTCCCCCGACCAAGCGAATGAAGAATTGATGAAGTTTTTGGAGGTAAAGGAAGATGAGTAACGTAGAACGAGGTATAAATCCAGCCAATTCGATAATAAAAGAGCAAAACGATTTGCCATTTATACCTCGTGATAAACAAGGAAGAATTCGGTGGTCATCCTTAAAAGATAACCCAGAGATATTACAAAAAGTTATAGAAGATGAAACAAGGATGTTGTTTGAAACTCATGGGTATTTAAGTCAAAGACAATTAAATGCTCAAAAAAGACAGGACTTATCTCATGCCATATCAAGACATTATCCTGGACAGATGGAACAATTGAAAATCAATTTAGGACTTGAGGCAAAGGGTAAACCCTCTGGGTACTGGACAAAAGAACGAATTGAGGAAGAAGCAAGAGTATTTGTTGAAGAGAATGGTAATTTGACTCAAATACTTCTTGTGCAAAACGGAAGAGGTAAGCTCAGCAGTGCAGTATCGCGTAATTATCCAGGGGGAATGTATGAATTAAAGAAAACATTGGGTTTAACACTAAGTCGAACCCCTAACAACTATTGGACACCAGATCTAATTAGATCTGAAGCAAAAAGAATTTATCAGGAACAAGGACGATTATCAGGATATGCGCTTACTAAAAACAAAAATTCTGGTTTTGCTGCGGCTGTTAATAAGTTCTATTCAGGTGGATTTCGACAACTTCGAATAGATTTGGGTTTGGATGAGATTCGTAAACCTGATGGGTATTGGGCACCAGAAACTATCGAGAAAGAGACGAGAGAAATCTTTAAGAATGAAGGCAATTTTTCCTACACAATACTTAGAAGAATTAAACGGTTTGACTTAGGTACTGCTATTACGCACTCATATCCAGGAGGTATTAGAGAATTGAGGAAAAAGTTAGGTCTTCAAGAGAAACGAAAACCTAAAGGCGCTTGGAATCCCGAAATAATAGAAAAGGAGTCGCAGGAATTTATTAACAGGAATGGCAATTTAACTATTGATCTCTTGTACAAAAACAAAATGAGTGGTCTAGCAGCAGCTATTACTACATACTATCCTGGTGGAATATATACTTTGCAGCTCAAGCTGGGATTAAACCCTCAGTCAGTCCCCAATGGATATTGGACACCAGATAAGATTGAGCAAGATGCAATAGAGTTTTATAAAAAAGAAGGTAAATTAACTTCTTCGCTCTTAAAGGAGAAGGGTTATCCTAATCTTGCTACTGTCATTTCATCTGATTATCCAGGAGGAATGAATGCATTGAAAGCAAAACTTGGTATTAATTTTACTATAGCACCAGAAGGTTATTGGACAAAAGAACGAATTGAGAAAGCTGTAGTAGAATTTTGTAAAATTTCTACATACATATCTGAACACAATTTGGTAAAACATGGCAGATCCGATCTGGCTTACGTTATCACTCATTATTATCCTGGGAGATTCCAAGTGTTAAGATCAAATCTTGGAATACATTTTGAGAAAGAGCGTATCATATGGACGCCTCAACGTATAGAAGAAGAAGCTAGATCTTTCTATGAAAAGTTTGGGGGGCTTACTCACAAACTCCTTATAGGACATAAACTGTCGGGTCTTTCGTCAGCTATTGTAGGACATTATCCGGGTAGTTATGCAGCACTGAAAGAAAAATTGGGAATCTCTGTTCCAAAACCTGAAGACACAATCTCCCCCGAGCAAGCCAATGAGCGATTAATGAAGTTTTTGGAGGTGAAGGATGAATAGGGAAATTGAGGCAGGAATAGTTCCAATCAACGAAGTTCTTAAAGTAAATCCTAATATTCCAAAGGTTACTCGAGACTCACGAGGTTTAATTAGGTGGAAATTACAGGGTAATACGCCGGATCAAAACGAGCAATTGGGAATTACAAACGTTCAAGGTTTGTTCATGGAACGATTTCCAGAGTTCAATGAATTATTCCTAAGAGGTGAAGATGGGAAAATCCCAAAAGATAAGAGAGATGAAGCAAACGAGTTTATTTCAGAAAAAATAGGTTCAGCTAGACAATTCTGCTCGCAAATAAACAGTACTTTAAATAGCACAAAAAAAGTGCCGTATTTTGAAGGATCACACCTTGTTGCTATAAGAAAGTCTTTTGCACCATGGGGCATTGATCTTTCAAAGCTTTCTGTAGACCCTTTACAAGGAAACAATTGGGTAACCATGAGAAATTTAAGGTATAGATATGGGATACAGGCTATAACCATAAGGTCTTTATTGGAAGGAGTTACATCTATGAAAGGTCGAGCAAAAACGAGACAAACTACAATTCTTTATAAAAATAGTGAAGCAGTAGAAAAAATAACCAGATTTAACGCTCTTCCTAAAATTATCCAAGATGTATACATAGATGAGAACGGAAGAAGATGGATCGGTGCAGATAATTTAGCAAAAATTATTGGATACAATACCACCAGTATCTATAAATTATTATACAAATTAGATGGAATTCCCACCATGCAGGGGAGAAGCAAGAAGAATAAGGTAATTATATTATTTGATGAAGAAAGAGTGCTGCAAGAGCTAGAAAAAAGTGGATTCTTTAAAAGACGAGAACAAGCCCAATCCATCTCTCCAGAAAAAGCCAATGAAGAATTGATGAAGTTTTTGAAGGTATAAGTTTAGGTTGACACTATGGGCTATTTTACAGTAAGATACGCAGATTATGAGTAGTGAGTCATTAGAACCAAAAGAAGGAGTAATTCGTCCTGAAAAAAATCTAATACCAGGAGCAATTGATCAGCTATTGGTTTGGCCTGATTTTGCAAAAAATTACCGATCAGCAACAAAATTGCCTGCAAAATATGCTATTGCCAAAGGCCTCATTGAAGATGGGAGATATGAGGATCCCCTATTTCTATTAAAAAACTTCATTCCCCAAGAACAGCCGATAAATGATGAGGAGCAACCAATCGATCCTAAACAAGCGAAGATGTTAAAAGAGGACTTAGCATTTCTACTTCTTCAAAAGGGAATAATTGTTCCTAAAACAAGAGATGCGGATGACGCCTCAGGACACTTAGAGAGAGAGTTGGGCGAGGATCAAGCCATGAAGGAGCTTGCGCTCTCAAGTGTACCAATCGAGGTTCTTGGACAAATAGTAACACTTGAAAAGTTTTCAAACGTAAGCCGCGAAGAAAAATTAGAAGAACTAAGATCATGGACTACGCACTCGATGCTTAGATGGTATTTAGGAACGCTGGCAGGTGAGATGCCAAGACGAGATTTAACAGTAATAGAAATAATGGATCGGATTCCTAGAGAGATCTTTAGTAATCCTTATGCTCTCCGATATAACCTTATAGAAAACTATTTCGAGAAATCACTAATGAAACACATAACGGATACTGGTATAGAAAATGGACTAAAGACTGTAGAAGAAATTGTTACCGCGACAGAAGACCCAGATAGAAAAAGGTTTACAGAAAGAGTCTATGAAAGACTTTACGATGTTGCAACGTACCCCCTTAAGGGAGGTTTTAGGGAGAAAATATTAGTAAAG
>Ga0213870_1000056_pt1 | contig 56580 bp, 51 predicted proteins | sample WICALVC2017_Meta_FD_160119 | JGI IMG/M metagenome (GOLD analysis project Ga0213870, IMG submission 160119) | Freshwater microbial communities from subterranean cave lake in Wind Cave National Park, South Dakota, United States - WICALVC2017 | ecosystem: Environmental > Aquatic > Deep subsurface >...
TTACAAAATCTACATAATCAGTATTGAAATCATTAGATAATTTTAAAATTTTTTAAGCATTTTTCGTCTTTTTTAGAGGATTTCAACAAAGTCACAAAGTTATTAAAATCGCACTTTTTCGACAGTCTCTTTAGCGCTTTTGGATGAGGGCTGTGGTAAGTGCAACTGACACACAATGATAAAAATCACGTCATTGTTCGAAAATCAACAGATAGTGGAAGTTCATGGAATACTGTTTTAGATTATCAATTTAACAGTTCACAAAGTACTTGGGTTGCAGATAATCCAGTAATGATTGATGACTGGGATCGCATATACATTGGCGCTAACGGAAGAGATAGTTCTGCAATTGAGCACTGGCAGGTCTTAAGAACTTCAGATGGTGGGGTAAACTGGGAGACCATTGATGACTTTGAGTATGTAACAGGAAAAAGCTGCTTAATCACCAGTCTAGGAAAAGACAGCGGTAAAAATGTTTATGCAACAGGCAGATGCAATGACGGCACTTCAATCAGACATTGGCTTGCTCGAAAGCTTCCTTGCAAATAAAATATTCCTATAAATCCCTTTTTGAAAAAATAAAACAAGACAGCACTAAAGCAAACACGATATAACTCACTCCATAAAAAACTGTGTGCATTGTATAAAGCCACGTCAAAGGGAGCGTATGGGCTATTTGAGCTTTCACATCAAATCGAGTGAGATCGGGTAAAACTTGTATTAAAATATTTAACACCCCATTTAAGAGCCCGCTGATTTCAGCTTTTTTAACAACAATCTGAAAACCCTCCATGGCATGACCAATAACCCAAATCCCTAAAGTAAAAACCGCAGCTAGTGTTGGGGTTGTAAAAGCAGAAAAGATGCATGCAATAGAAGACAAGATCCCAAGCTCAATAAGTTGAAGTAGCAAGCATTGTAAAAATTGAATTTGAAAACTTCCACCTAAAAACAAAAAAACTACAAATAAAATAAAGATCATACATGCTGTGTTTAAAACAAGAACACCACAAAGACCAAGATATCGCCCCAACACAAGCTGCCAACGCCATACAGACTTTGTTAAAACAAGATAAAGAGTTCTATTCTGAACTTCTTTAGCAATCAAGCTAGCACCCATAACAACAGAGATGAGTCCACCGACAATTGAAACAGCAGTCAGTCCAAAACTTAGCGCAATACGAGCGCTTTCAACAAAAGATAGCTGTGAGACAGCATAAGCTAAACCTACACAAAGGATTCCAAATAAAAATGAACTCCATAATATTTTTTCTCTTATTAATTCATGGAAGGTCACAATAGCTATTGCACCTATTTGTTTAAAAAGTTTTAAAACCTCTTTTTTCATTTTTGAACGCCTGAAAGACTTGCTTTTGATCCTTCAAAAAAAATGTCTTCTAATGTACTTTTTCTTGGTGAAACAGATTTAATGATCCCTTTTTGCTGTAAGATCAGCGAAAGAATTTCATTTATTTTTTTTTCTAATTCGTCTGGAGTGGATTCAATATCGAGCGCCCAACCATCCATTGTTTTTCTAGAAGCACTCAAAAGCGGTGATAATATTGGACCCATTTTTTCAGGAAGGGAATAACGAACTTCCATTGACTTTAAAGTTTTCCCCAGTAAAAATTCAATATTTCCTGCACCTTTTAATGACCCATTCTGGACAAATCCCACCGTTGTACAAATCACTTCAACATCATGAATAATATGCGTACTAAAAAAAATAGTTTTTCCAGTTTGTGAGATTTGGGTAATAATATCTCTTATTTCCCTTCTCCCTACAGGATCTAATCCACTCATGGGCTCATCTAAAACTAAAACATCAGGATCATGGAGTAAGGTTTGAGCAAAACCAATCCGTTGCAGCATACCTTTTGAAAAGGTGCGAAGCTTTTGATGCCTTGAAGCGCTCAACCCCACTTTTTCAAGTAAGCCAGGGATTTTTGCATAAATCTCATCATCAGGGAGTCCCATTAACCTTCCATGGAAAAGCAAAAACTCTGTTGTCGTTAAAAAATCATGAAAATAAGGTCTTTCCGGTAGGTAGCCTAATTTTAATTTAGCTTTTCTTTTAAAACTTTCGATAGGTATGCCCTGAGAATCAACAATAAAACATTTTCCATGATCTGCTTTTAAAATTCCGACAATAATTTTAATCAAAGTGGTCTTGCCTGCACCATTGGGTCCTAGGAAGCCAAAAACCTCGCCACGTGGTACCAAAAAAGACACTTGGTTCAATGCAAGTAGCGGCTTAAGCAAGCTTGTCTGAAATTTTTTACTAACATTATCTACTATAATCGCTTGAGTTTGAGACATGATCATTATATTTTGTCGCATTCATTATATTTTGTCACATTCATATTGGAGCCGCTCACTTTTTCTCCTGCACCAAGTGTGCGGGTGGCGCGCTCGACACGTGAATGCTTTTTCTTAATATATTATAATTTTTTTTATGGGACAAGAAGTAGATCAATTACTTTTTGGATGCCCAAGCGATCAGAGTCCGGCTCATTGCCAACCAAAAGCCAACGTAAAAGAAAGTAACCAGTCGTCATAGGAATTGCAACGAGCGCCATACTAGACATTGTTTTTCTTGCCCAATAAAGGTTTTTTCTAGATTGGGAAATGGAATCACCGTCTTGAGTACCACGGCGAAACCACTCAATCCAATAAAGACGAGCCTTTTCAGATGCTAGCTGATTTTTTATGTTGGACTTTATCGCTTTCCCATCCTGCAAAAACTCCTGCTCATCGACTAGCTTTTGTTCGAGTTCTTGAATTTTTGCATTCTGCTCATCCACTAATGTAGCTAATGGAATACTGGGGTCTTGAATTTTTTTAAGTAAGGACTGAGTCGGAAACTTTGAGAAAAGAAAAGGCGTAATCACACGAACATCCATCGTTTGACTAAAAACAGGCCAAAGAGCAGAAAAAGCCACCAATGAGTACGCATAGACTTTTTGTTCATGCGTTTGTGCATGGGCAAGTGCATACCCTGCCGTATTCATTGCATACAGAGCAAAGCTGTACCACCAGTTTAAAATAATACGAAGTTTAGGGTTGAGTCCTTCTTGCAAAGCAACTCCTTTTCTAACAACACCAGCACTTTGATAACTTGCATACACCTGTGCTGTATCCACTAGGAAAGGCATCCCGAGATGAACACCTCCGGTCCGTAAAAGGTGGGAAAGTACATTGGATACAGGGGTAGTGATTGCCCCAATCAAGGGACTCTCAATTAAAACAAAAAATAATTGGTCGGAATTAGCTAAAGTCTTGCTTAATGGGATGACTGGTACAATATGGCCTAAAACTTTTAAAACTTTTCTAAAATTTTCTGAAGTACTCTCCGTCAGAAAACTCTCACATGATCTATTTACATGGGTAAAAAAAGTAGCCATTTTTTGCGTGGGATGAGCTGAACTTGAATATGGGAATATTGTAACACTTAAAAAAATTAAAAGAAAAAATACTCTATAAAAATTTAGAAACTTCATTTAGCTTTACCCATTAATAGCTCTTCACAAGGAAGACCTAAATATTTTAATGTCCACTCCAGTTTTCCACCTGCTTCTTGTGACCTTGCTGCAAGATAATCTAAATAGATTTCCGGAGATTTTTTAAGTAAAACTTGAATAAAAGCTAAACTTTTTTCAGATAATGCTGCGGGAGTTGAAGTGTGAACTAAAAACATTTGTTCTAATTTTAAAAGCTCAAGCTCAAAACCATAAAACAGTTTGTGTAGCCTCTTTTCCTTTAAATATAAGCTGGCTTTATGAAAGGACAAACCTTGAGTTTTACTAAGAAAATTTTCAAACTTTATTAAAGTTTCAGTGAGGTGTTGGTTTTTTAAAGTTGGATACTGGATTAAAAGCCCTTTTAGCACACCTATAAGTGCTACCATTTCCAGTCGATGAGCCTGCCATTGAGCCTCATCAAAGACTTGTCCCCTTTCATTATACTCTCGTAAATCATTTACATTTCTTCGAAGCTCATTGAGAACCTTAAATGGAGTTTGATTAATGGACTTCACTAATTCATCCATAAATTCCAAAAGTGAATACTCAGGGGGAATATCTGCCCTATTTTGAACTTCTTTAAAAAATATTTCTTCTAAACCCAACCCACTTTGGCTAAGTAAAATAAAAAAATTGTATATTTTTTTAATGAGTTTTACATAAACTGTAATTTCATTTTCTTGATAATGCTTTGCTGCATTTTGTAAGTCGCGAATTGCTTTTGGAATCACAGGTCCTTTTTGAATAGAGTAGTAAGTAGAAGGACGAGAAAGCGCTGCTGCCACTGCAAAGCTTTCAGCACTATCGTACACAGCTGTTCTCATCAGTGGTGGGATCCCTTTTAATCCACTGGCATTCAAAATACGAATTTGTCCTTGCCACTCAAAACCAACAACAAATTGCAACGAAAAGTTTGTACGATGGTGGTTTCCATCCATATAATCTAGTTTTGTTTTAATAAAATCTCCTAATGACACTAGCTCTTCTATTGTCCAAACCTTTCCTGTTTTATCTTTAAAATATCCGGATAAAATATCTTGCTCAGTTAAGTAAGGATTTGCTTCAAGTGCATCTAAAATATTTTGATATGGAAGCCCCATCGTGGCCTCAGACCCCACCCTTAACTCTTGGATAGAAACTACTCCTTTTCTTACAAGTACTAAAAGTTGGCTTAAAACTTCCTTTACAAAAACCTCTGCAGCAATTTTTTCAGCTTCATCAATAGTTCTAGCGGAATTGGACACGTGAATTAAAGTGTTTAAAAGCATATCGTAGTCTGAAGGATTTAAAATGTCTTCTCTAACGGAAGAAGCATAAACCGCTAGACCAATGGAAGCATGTTCTGTGGATTTCAGTCCCAACTCATGAGCTTTTTTAAAAACTGGAATTGCTTTTAGTGGATCAAGCTTCTGGTGCCTATAGCGAGTAAAGTATAAAGTGTCTCCCATAACAGCAGGGTATTGCGTAGGAGATAAAGTATGGATTGAATCTTCAAATATTTTTTTAAGTCTATCTGGCAAATTTGCCTTAAAAACTTCTGCTTCAACAGGTGGAGCTTGAATTAAGGATGTATCTAAAACTCCATTACTACTATCACTCAGCTGGTAGGAAGCGGGATCGCCATTTCTTAATTTATCCATGTCAAATTCCACAACTTTAATAAAACCAGTCAGTGGATCTATAATACTCCACCTCCCAACAGTGCTTGTAACAGGTCTTAGTGAAGCATCAGTCTTAAAAGTAAGAATAGAGACAGGTGGAGTGTGGATCGAAGCAGGGGCTGTCACAAGCTCTACTCCCTGTACATTTAAACTAAATTTTATTTCGGGAGATTTGCCCGTTTGTTGCTTAAAACGAGCAATAGCGTCTTGAAAGAGTTCTTTAACCTTTGCTTTTGCTTTTGCAATTTTCTCATCTGAAAAACCTTGATCAATATTCCATTGAATAACTGAAATATGGGATTGCTCAGGATCCAAAGAACCTTGGTGATGGTTTAAAAGATGAGGAGCTTTTTCAGAAAGAAGCTTATAGAAACGCCTCTGCCATTCAATTAATTCACGATGTGGCTTTAAAGCTAAAAACTTACTTTTTCTTCCAATTTCAATAATTTCAATATTTTCAGAATCAAAAACTTGTACAGGATCTAAAAGTCCATAAGCTTCTAGTGCCAAAGAATCTAAAGTGCTAAAAAACTGAACAAACTCCCTTGTTGCATCTAAAGTCAACCCATTTAAGTACAAAAGTGTTGCATGCAGCTCTCTCCCAATCGTATTAAGTTTAAAATCAGGAAAATGGCGTGGAACTTGAGAAAAAACATATGAAAAAACATCATTTTTATCAAAAAGAGTTGTAAAAAAAGAGATTTGTAATGTGGCTGGTAATGGCCTTGCTTTTGCGTTTTCCCATTCTCTTGGAGTTGTGGTGAGCAAAACAGGGGATGGTTTTGCTGGAGGATGCACAGCCGTCAAAGCGTGTACGCTATGTGAATGCAATAAACAGGTATGCAATCCAAAAAGTAAGCTTAAAAATAGGACTTTGAGCCAACCCATTTTCACCCCTAAGACAGTCTCACTTTATAAAAACACGCATCACAACATATCATATTATACTGCACCGCGCTATAACAAATATTTTATTTGATTTCAGACAGTTATACTCTTATTACTACCCTCCTCGAGTACGTCTTCTTGAGCTTGTCCGTGCACGCATTATTTGAAGACTAGACGCAGAAAAACTGCGCAAGAGGGTAAAAAATTGCTAAAATGAAATTTTTTGAACTAGCTTTGTGGTTGAGTAGCCTTTGACATAAGGCAAGGCAAAAACCTCACCACCCCAAGATAAGACTTGCTCAGATCCAATGATTTTATGAACTAGCCAATCTCCACCTTTTACCAATACATGAGGATGAATTTTTTCAATCATTGGCAATGGATTTGAGCCACTAAACCAAGTCACCGCATCCACACACTCCAGTGCAGCTAAAACAGCCATGCGATTTTTTAATGTGTTGATTGGTCGCCCCTTCCCTTTTAATTTTCTTACAGATAAATCGGTGTCCAATACAACAACTAGAAAATCGCCTTTTTTTCTTGCTTGCTGCAAATAACAGACATGCCCAACATGCACTAAATCAAAGCACCCATTTGTAAAAACAATTTTCTTATCTTTTATTTTTTTACAAACTTGTATTATTTTTGATGGGCTGTAAATTTTACTTTGGAAAGTCCGTAACATTGTTTATGGGCACACTGTCTCTGAGTTTGTTACTACATCATGCCAGCAGCGCTTTTTCTTATCAAAAAAATACCAAAAAAGACCAACTCCAAAGGGAATCAAAGATAATAAAAAACAAAATACTCTAGCGAGTGTTGCAAAACTCGATTGGTTTTGAATGCGGATTTTAAACAATGATTTTCCTAAAGTGCTATGCCAAGTTGTTTCTTGAATTAAAAAATACCCTAAATGGAGAACAAAATAAAAAAGTAAAAGTGGAGTTATTATTTCAATTGGAGAATGCGTGTCAACGAGTGCCTTCAATTCAAATCCACTGAGTGCAAAACTAGTCCAAGCTGTAAAAACAAAAACACACCACGCAATTAAAGTATCTACTAAATACGCTAAAACTCGCTTTATGAAATGCGCAGGATGATAGTCCTCTGTAGCAGGAGCTTGTTCAACAATATTAAAGCTGCCAATAACTGGAACATGTGCGGGAGTATTTGCCGGAGAATGCACGTGATGTGCAGGCTGTAACCCATCTGCAAAATGATTTAATCCAAGTCCTTCAGTCAGTGGTTTAAAACGAATTCGTTCGGGTTTTTTTATTTTCTCTATATCCATATCTGTAAATTATGGTCAACAAAGTTTTAACGTGCAACTAAATAATTGATTACTCAAGCAATAAATTCCGACTAATATTTACAAGTGTTAGCGCTGACACAACAGCAGTTTCAACTCTTAAAACATGTTTTCCTAAGGAAACTCTTTGAAACTCCTGAGTTGTTAACTTTTGTATTTCTTGTGATGACAAGCCGCCTTCCGGGCCAATAAAAATGCAACAAGCTTGCTCATTGTAGTATTGTGTTGGATTTACATCACGCAAATCCTCAGGGTGTTGTGTCGCGTTTACATCACGTAAACGCTCCGAATATTTTTTAAGTACTTGCCATGTATTTTGAATAAGTTGCCTCGTTGTCTTGCTTTCACGCAATTCAGATAAAAACACAAGTCGAGCAGTCGAGGTTCCATTTGCGCAATTAGACAACCATTTTTCAAAATCCAAAGGCGCAGAAAGCGTTGGACACCAGGTCGTTTCAGTTTGCTCAACAGAACTATGAAGAATAGACGTCCAGCGTTTTAAATATTTCTCTTTTTGAAACAAATCTACCTTGACTACACTTCTCGAAGTGATCACGGGAGTAATTTTAGTCACAAAACACTCTGTAGCTTTTTCAATTACAGAATCCATCGTAGCATTTTTTGGCAACCCGATAACAAGCTCAAGCTCCACTGGCTGTAGATCCTTTCGTATAATTTTTTTTAGCTCTACTACTTTTTCTTTTAATACGCCCTCAAAAAGAAGCCCCAAACCATTGGTTACAAATACTGTTTGCAATGGCTCCACTCTTAAAACTTTATAAAGGTGATGCCACTTTTCATTGGATAAGGGGATTGTTTGTGGTTTCTCAAAACTTGAAATTTCCGGCAAGAAAATCCATTTTGTACTTTGGTGACGCATTTTTAATATCTCTCAATATAAGCTAAGGTTAAATAATTCCCATTTGGATACATCAAAATATTTTGCATATCCTGATTGCCAATAAAAGTATTATTCCAATGCCAAAGATTAATGTATGGCAAATCTTCTGCAGCTGTTTTTTGAATTTGTGAAAACAAGGAATTTCTTTTCATATCATTTACTTCTTTAACTGCCTTTTCTAAAAGACTATCCAATATTGGATTTTTATAAACACCACGGTTTACACCTTGTAGAATCTGACTAGAGTGAAAAACTCGATAATAAATGGATGGGTTATTTACTCCCACCCAACGCGAGCAAAAAAGATCAAAATAACCAGCCTTGATATCTGAAAAAAAAGTTCCTAGCTCTACAATTTGAAGTTGGATTTGTATGCCGACTTGTTCTAATTCATGCGCGATCAATCGGACCATGTCTAAAGCATGTTTTTCTGAAGTAGATTTGATCTTAAGAGCAAAACGCCACTGCCCTTTTTGTGGAAACCCCGCCTCATCTAAGAGTTTTTTTGCTAAATCAGGATCATATTCATATCGTTTCACATGTGGCTCATATCCCTCATGAACAGGGGCTAAAATACCTGTAGCAAGGTATGCATAACCACTGTATCGATATTTTAAAATTTTTTCTCTGTGGATGGCGTGTGCAATGGCTTGTCTTACTTTAAGATTTTTTAAAATTGGATTTTTAAAGTTGAAGGAAAGATAAGAAAGATTAATCCCAGGTGAATCTACTATTTTTAAGTGTTGTGGCAAGTGCTCCTTTAAGTAGTTGGTCTTTGAAATACTCAACCCACTAATCAGCACATTCACATCACCACGCATGAGTAATTGATACCTGGTGGTGTCATCCCGGACAAATTTAAAAATGATTTTTTTTAAACTAAATTTAGTAGGTTTTTCAGGGTAATCGATAAACCTCTCTAGTACCGCTTCATCTAAGGAAATTTTTGCTAGCTTAAAACGCCCTGAGGATATTACAATATTGTTCTCATTGAACCATATCGCATTTCCATCCTGGCCCTGCTCCTTTTTTTTATAAATTTTTATTAAAGACAAGTCATTGATCAAAAAAGGTTGAGGAATTTTTGTTTCGAAAAAAAAATCTAACTTGCCTTGATACCAAATTTTTTGAATTTGAGAAAAAGCTAGCGCATGGGAAGATCCATTTTTAGGATCTAAAAAACGCTCAAAGGATTCTTTTACATCTTTTGCTGTAAGAGGAGAACCATCTTGAAATTTTAAGCTAGGGTGCAATCTGAAATGGAAAATTTGGTGGTTTTTTATTTTCCATGTTTGAGCTAGTTCAGATTTTGGCTTCATATCGTGCCCAATTTGAATCAAAGCACTATGGATTAAATTATTTAATTTCTGACTAATGGCGTCCGATGCAAAAAGAGGATCTAAATTACGTGGGGCACTTTCTACCACCACTACTGCAGCATCCTTAGAAATTTCTGGAGCTTTACACCCCAATACAATACACAGTAAGGAGGTGAAACTTGCCTGAGCAAAAAATAAAAATTTTCTCCTAGTTGGAAAAACAAAAATCATCCCATAGACTTAACAATACAATGTGGGCACTTCAATATAAGTTTTTAATTATTGCTTTGAGCATTACGGTTACCCTGTATGCTTTTGCACAAAACCCACCACAAAGTATCGTGTCGAATTTGCATCCCGCAAATCCTCCAGCTCAAGTCTTTACAATTGATGGAGCAATTAAAAAAAGAGTGGAGTTTTGGATCCAGATTTATACCAAACTTTCTACTTCAGAGGGCTATATCCATGATGCCAAGTATTCTGAAATTATTTTAGAAAAAATGGATTTCAAAGATATCCAAGGGGATCCACATCTTACGCCACATGAAAGAGACAAGAAAATCCAAAAACGTATTAAAGATGTAAAAAAATTCTATAAAACTCTATTTCTCTCTTTACACAAAAAGCAAAACTATAGAAGTATGACTCAAGCAGAAAAAAGAATCTTCGAATTATATGCACCAATCCAAGAGCCTAATAAGTTTTTTTATGCAGCTCACAATAAACGTATTCGCTTTCAATTAGGACAACGGGATCGTTTTTTACAAGGATTATTTTATTCGGGCCGTTATCTTTCTTTGATGGAAAAGATTTTTCGCATGCACGGTGTCCCTATAGAGTTAACACACCTGCCATTTGTTGAATCTTCATTTAATTTGTATGCCAGATCAAAAGTAGGGGCAAGTGGTGTGTGGCAATTTATGAGATCCACAGGAAGGCTTTACTTAAAAATTAATGACACCATTGATGAAAGAAATGACCCTATACGTGCAACAGAAGCTGCTGCACAACTCTTAAAATTAAATTATGAATCCTTAGGAAACTGGCCACTAGCCATTACAGCTTATAATCATGGGAGAAAAGGTCTCATGCGTGCAGTTCGTAAAGTTGGCAGTGAAAGTTTAGATGACATCATTGAAGGCTACCGATCCCGTTCCTTTGGATTTGCATCCAGTAATTTTTATGCAGAGTTTTTAGCAGCTACAGAAATAGAAAAAAACGTAGAAAAATATTTTGGAAAAATCGAACGAGCAAAACCCATTGAGTTCTCAGAAATGGTCATTAACGATTATGTCGAAGCCTCAGACCTTGCAACATATTCTCAAATCCCTCTGGACATACTACGGGAGTTCAATCCTTCACTTACAGAAAATGTCTTTCAAGGCAAGCGGAGGATTCCCGCTGGATTTATATTAAGAATTCCACCTGAGATGAAAGAAAAATTTTTAGAACGCTACAATATTATCCCACCCAATAAAAAATTTTCTAATCAGAAAGGCCCTAGCTACGATCTTTACACTAAAAAAGTCTTTATCAAAAATCCTTCATAAATGATTAATTGACGTAAGTTTTTTTTTCACATAGGTTATGTGTTAGCCACTACACAGAATACAACTAAGTGCATTTACTTAATGCAATACATCGCAGTAAATGCGTAGTGGCTTTTTTAATTATTTTAATTAAATGATTCGGAGCTTTTAAGGCCTGAGTATTTACAGGATGTAAAAGCCACAAAATATTATACAAAATATTATAATGTATCTTGTAGGAATTGCAGGTGGTTCTGGTTCAGGCAAAACCACTGTTGCACAAAAAATAATTCTGCTTACTCAATCAAAATCTATAGTACACATTCATCAAGACTCTTATTATCTAGCACAGCACCCACCTCAATATTCTATAAAAGGAAAATCAAATTTTGACCATCCACTCGCATTTGATTGGGATCTATTGCGGACACAACTCAAAGACCTTAAAAGTGGCGTTCAGGTTAACTGCCCTGTTTATGATTTTGTTACGAGCAGCCGATCCCCGCAAATACTTCCTATTGGGCCTGCACATGCATGTATTTTTGACGGTATCTATGCTCTTTGGGATGAACAAATTCGCTCTATGCTCGATTTAAAGATTTTTCTAGATGTAGATGCTGATATTCGATTTATCCGCAGACTCCATCGAGATGTAAAAGAAAGAGGACGAACTCTCGATAGCGTTATTAGCCAATACTATGATACAGTAAAACCTATGCATCGACAATTTGTCGAACCCACCAAGCAATTTGCTAATCTTATTTTAGGTGAAGAAACTGACATTTCTGCTGAAGTGGTATCTAACAAAATAAAGGCGGTACTAAAAATTGGTTCGTAAAAAAAATCCGCTACTGCGCATATTACCCTTAGGTGGCCTAGGTGAAATTGGGCTAAACTGTATGGTTTTTGAATATGAAGAAGAAATTATCGTCATTGATTGTGGTGTAATGTTCTCAGATCTTCAGATTCTTGGAGTAGAATATATCATTCCCGATATGAGTTACTTAAAACAAAACAAAAACAAAATTCAAGGCTACTTGATTACACATGGACATGAAGACCATATTGGAGCGCTGCCATTTGCCTTAAAGCACCATCCTGCTCCAATCTATTGCACACCTTTTGTACAAAAACTTATTGAAGCTAAATTGCAAGAACATAACTTAGATTCTGTGACAAAAATTAAAACTTTTGAGCCAAAACAAGAAATTATTTTTAAAAATTTTAAAATCACTCCAGTTTCTGTAAACCACTCCATCATTGAAGCCTTGGCACTGTTTATTGAAACCCCTGTTGGAAAAATTGTTTTTACAGGAGACTTTAAAATAGATAGTCACCCTTATTATGGCCATCCCATGGACCTTGCTCCTTTTAAAAAAGCTGGGGAGCAAGGAGTGTTACTCCTTATGAGTGACTCTACAAATGCTGAAAGAGAAGGTCATTCTGTTTCTGAAAAATTTATTTACGGCAAATTTAAAGAAATTTTTGAACAGCACAGTGGGCTTATTGTAGTATCTGTATTTGCTTCAAACATAGCAAGAATTGGCCAAGTTCTTGAACTTGCCATTAAGTACAATAAAAAAGTAGCGCTTCTAGGCCGTAGTATGGAGCAAAACACAAGACTTGCACAGGAGTCAGGTTACCTTAAAAACTTCCCAAAAGTTCTCATACCAGTTGAAGAAATTGAGCGGGTTGGCAGGGAAAACTGCATTGTGCTTTCAACTGGCTCTCAAGGAGAATCCCGTTCTGCTTTAGTACGTTTATCAAATGGTGAACAAAAACATTTTAAGCTTGGGGAAGGAGACCTCGTTATTTTATCGAGTAAATTTATACCAGGAAATGAAAAAGCCATCGGGCGCATGATTAATTCACTCTTTAAGCAAGGTGCAAATGTCCTTTACGAAGCAATAGAAGACATCCACATATCTGGACATGCTGGTGCTGAAGAACTTAAGACCATGCTTGATGCTACAAAACCACATTTTTTTATACCCATTCATGGAGAATACCGTCATTTAGTTCGCCATCGAAAACTAGCATTACAGCAAGGTGTGCTTTCTAAAAATGCAGTTATAGCCACCAATGGAGATGTTCTAGAACTCTCTTCAGATCACCTACAAATTATAGACCATATTGAAGAAAATCGAGTCCTTATTGAAGGAGAAGCAGGTAACGATATCAGTAAATTAGTCTTAAAAGACAGAAGAAAAGTAGCTGAAAAAGGCATTGTTTTTAGTATTGTCATTCGAAATTCTGTTACAGGAAAAATCTTAGCTGGTCCTGATCTCATATCACGAGGGTTCTTGGATCTTGAAAAAGAAGCACATGTCCTTGAGAATGCAAAGCGAGAAGTAAAAGCACTTTTGTCACACTTCTCAAAAAATCAAACTCCTAACCTACAAGAAGAAATTAGAATTGGTTTAAGACGTTACTTTCAAGCACAAACTGGAAAGAAGCCAGTCGTCTTGCCAATCATTCTTGATGTGTGATGAAAATCAAAACTTGTATATTGACTTTAAGCTTGTTTGTAGTTGCTTGTTATACACAATTTAAAAATTTCTTAAGTGTTCCAGGACTACATTTTGATGAAGCATGGCAGGCTATGCTAGCGCATCAAATTGCTACAGAAGAAGGGTTTTTTCCTTTTTCTGCAATGAACAGTTACACCAGTCCTATTCTGCATTATCTCTTAGCTCTTGTGTTTCACTTCACAAATCCCAATCTAGAAGTTTTACGAGGATTTTTAGGAGGTATAAATTTACTTACACTTTTTTTGATCTTTTTATGGATATGGTTTTTAAATGAAAAAAAAACAGCTTGGTGGTTTTTACTTCTCTGGGCATTACTCCCTTTAAGTGTTCACAATCATCGGTTTTATATTGAAGTCACTGTATTTCATGGATTTTGTTTTAGCTTATTACTTTGGGGATTATTTTTATGGAATAAAAAACCGTCTTTATCCTTCGGATTACTGAGTTTATCAACTCTCGCTGGGATTTACAGTCACATCCTTTATGTTGCTGTTTTTTTATCTGGTCTTTTTATTTTAGCACGTTCTTTTCCACAGGAATTTCGAAGTTTAAGAAATCGCATGTTGATTGCACTGATTTGTATTTTAACAACTCCAATTACATTGAGAATGGGGATTGAACTAAAAAAGAGTTCGCCTTTTTTACTACTTTTGTTGTTACTAAGCCTAGCAATAATTAGTATTTTTTATAAGAACATATGGAATCGCTTCCCACGTTTTGCAATCCGAAGTACACGCTGGATTTTTTTCATTGTGTTGCCTTTTTTACTTATTTATGTGGCGATGTTTTGGAATGGATTTTGGCCCTATGCTCAAGCAACAGGTCACCTCAAGCTTTGGTGGTTACCTATAAATGTCTTGGTATTTTTAAGTGCGCTTTTGTTACAGTATACAAAAAGACTACGCACCAGCGAGCACCAAGCTCGAGAAAAATGGCACTTAATACATAGTATTATGTCGGATTTGCATCACGCAAATCCTCTAGCAGTGACTTGGAAAGCCTTTCTCATCATGCTTTTTCTGATGAGTCTTTTAATCTTTAAGCCTAGTCCACGCTACTATATGATCCCTACGATTTTAGCAATGCTTTGGTGCAGTCAAAGACTAGCAAGAATCCATAGCAAAAAAATCATATGGATAGTTGCATTTTGTTTCTTTACATGGAATCTTTTTTGCTTTGAAAAATTTTATATCAACCAATTTGAAAAAGCTGGTCCTGTTAACAGTGAGTTTAAGCTTTGGATTTTTCATGACTCGGGAAGAGATTTTAGACCAATCCAAAAAACATTTAACTGGCTTATTCAGCACAACTGTCAACACGAACTTCAATGGACTGAGAACGATCGTTTTTTACTCCCGCTTCGTTTTTTACAGCTTCGAGCTCCTACTGCAACTGGGGTTTGTCCATGGAGCAAAGAGGAGCTCTTTTTATCAACAATGCCAGACCCTACAAATCCTAATTTACCTCCTTATGAACATGTGAAATTTTTAGCACATGAAAAAACCTGGGGAGATTTAGCTTTTTGGTTAAGAAAATCGATAAAATACCAGGAGCATTTACATGATGTAAATGCGACAAAATATAATGAAAAATAAAATATTTTTAGTAGTTGTACTTTTCATTGCATACGCTCCTTTCTTAAATCTCCGTGTATTGCGTATGGCAGGTGATGAGAAAGTTTATGTCTCCCAATCTGTTGAAATGCTAAGAGAAGGCAGATGGTTTGTTCAGACCATTGCAGATGAGCCTAATTATTTCAAAGGGCCTTTACACTATTGGTTTGTAAACTTAGGTCAGATTATCTTTGGCAATCAACTTCTTGCAGGTACTTGGATGAATTTTCTTTTTGCTCTTGCCTTAAGTTTTAGTCTTTTTATTTTTAGTAAAAAAATATGGGATGAAAAAGACGCATTACTCTTATCTGTTGCAGCAGGACTAAACGTTGGGATGTTTTCGCATGCTCTTGCTAGTCAAATGGAAGTTGAACTTTGTGCTTTTTACACATTTGCATTCATTGGATTGCTCGGCTCCAGCCTCCACGCTTCAGGAAGCATTAAAAAACCAGAATTTAAGCAAGATAGCATTTTTTGGATCATTGTTGGCATTACAGGATGGATCAAAAGCCCCGTTTACTCTGTCCTCCTTGGAATAAGTGGGATTTTTTATTGGGCACTTATACATCAATTACGGGAACGGGTTTTATCTTTAAAGTGTTGGTTAGCGTGTGGTCTTGGAATATTCGTTTGTATATTAGGATATTGTCCTATTTTAATTTCCGATTTTAAAAATTTTTTTGAAACATACTTGTTGCGTGAAAATATTGGAAAACCAAATAACAACAGGGCGTGGCATTATGTTGTGCTGCCTTTATTACATTTTTCCTTCCCCTGGACACTTATACTTCTATTTTCACTTACAAAAATTTTTAAAAAGTGGCCGCCATATTTAAAATGTGCGTTAGCCATTGCCTTACCTACAATTATTTTCTGGTCTGCTTGGAAATATAAAGGGCAAAACTACAACCTCCCTGCCCTACCTGCTCTTTTATTTTTAACGTGGGGATTGCTCAACGGAAAAATTCCACCTTTATTATTTAAAATTACAGCGGTCCTTAGTTTTATTTTCCTGATCTGTACAACGTTTGTGGTTTTACATTTTAGACCTCTGCCTCACTGGTGGCATAGCGGGTGGCTTTTACTTGCATTTCTTAGCATGTGTATTTTTATTGGAATTTTCTTTTTTAGCAAAAACATCTACCACCTAGCATCTGGAGCAGCCTTGTTTTTTATTTCTTTTGGCGCTTTCATTGCACCATTAGGTGAAAGAGAAATGCTTGATATCCGTACGTTTATAAAACAAAACCCAGATCACACTTACTACTATTACAATCTTAATCCTTCTATTTGGTCGGAGTGGGGTCTTCTGCAACTTACGCTTCATAGACCCATCTATGGAGTGCATAAGAAAGAAAAATTAAATCAAATCTTTTATCCAGGAAATGTACTACTCATCTACGACGCAGACGCAGGAAATTTTTTTGAAGACTATCCTGAAAAAAAACCCCAGGCATATCCTTGGAAGCGTTGGCTAACAAAGGGTAAAAGCTTAGATGGTAAATCCCGATGGCGAGAAGCTTGGGATAAAAAAGATCTCACGACTTTAGAAAGAGATTTTTATATTATAAAATTTTAAATTTAGTCTTAAAATATTTTAATAAAAATAATTTTGTTGATAAAAGTATTTAATGTAATTGATAAAAAATTATTGTTGTTTTATCATTTTAAAATGAAAAAAAGGGTACAACGGTTTGTCTTGAAGTAAATATTAAAACAAACAGGCAGCTTAAGGTACTGTTTGAAAAATTCTCTGACCCTGAGGACTACTCTTTTAATAAAACTGTCGTACATGTTGCACTTGCACTAAAGCATGGCGAAGAACTTTTCTCTCGCTCTCAAGCAAAACGAGTTCTATTGAATCTTGAGCAATTTTCAAAAATTATTCTTGATTTTAAAGGGTTAGCTACTGTTGGACAAGGCTTTGTAGATGAAGTTTTTCGAGTATTCCAAAATCAACATCCACAAATTAAAATCGAATGGATACATGAAAATGCTGATATCGAATTTATGATTCGACGTGGACTAAGATGAATCTTTAAATAAATTGGCCAATTAAGATTGAATATCTTTAGATTAGCGATATGAACTGTTTGCTTTTTACTTAATGACCTCTCATAAATTTAGCCCAATTTTTAAAATTTTACCTGGTGGCTTGGGCCCACAGCAACGGTCCTCCATGAGTAATCCATTTTTTTTCCATAAGGCCCATCACAGAACCTACAGATTGATGCAAAAGACCCGACACAAAAGGAGAGCAATGCAAAAACGATCTCACTTCAACATTTTGAAATCCACAACCTGCCAGAAAACTTGCAAGTCGAATACGGTTAAATTTAGAGACGTGCTGTTCTTCGTAGTTCACTTCAGACACGTAATTAATAATATGCTCCAAAATTGGCCAATAGCTTAAATAATTTGGAGTTGTAATAACCAATTTTGATCCCACTTTCATATGTTGATGGAGATTGCTTAAAATTTCACGAATTTTTGGAAGGTGCATGTGTTCAATCACTTCAATCAAAGAAACCGCGTCAGCTGTTTGTATATCCTCCACAAGGCTTTGATCTTCAAGTGAAGTACATTTAAATCGTAGCGTGTCTGACCCATACGTTAGGTTTGCATATTCGATTTGTGTATTTGCTATATCCACACCAACACCAACGATTGGAGAAGCTTTGCTTAACAACCCTAAAAATGTGCCAGGTCCACATCCTAAGTCAACAATATGGAATGGGGACCCCTTTTTTTCATGATCTTTTTTTAGCTGCTTAATGACAAAGTCAAACTTATAAAGATGCCAAAAGCGTTGAACTCCATTCCCTTTTTTTGTTACTAAATCATAATACCCAGGTGGAATTTGATTATAATCAAATTCAACATCATCCATTCTTAGCCACCTCCTCGAATTGCCCAAGCATGTTTTAAGTGTGCCTTAATAATCCCATCACGAACAACAAATGGCGGCCACCTCCATGGCCGTACTTGAATTTGGATAAGACTAGGCAAAAGACTACTTAAAATAAAAAGGATTACAATTGATTTTGGAAGTTGAAATTTAAATATTAAAAAATATGCAATTGCACCTGCCAACGGCAATGCAAACGCAAGCGCTTGCACTCTCGATCCGATAGCTAGACAAGCTAAAAACAGTGAAAATAAAAATTTCCCATTTAAAAATGCATAAAAACTTAAAGTACAAAACAAAAGTAAAAAAACCATGTCCGTTGTTGCGCCACCCAAGACAAGTTCATGTGGATAAAAATTATAAAGTACGACTGCAAAAAAGGCCTTTTTGGTTGAAATATATTTTTTAAAAATTAAAAATAAAAAACATAGTGTAACACCCGTACAGAGCACAGAAAACAAATTTGTAAAATAATAATAAGGCAGGCTTGATCCCTGAAAAAACAAGTTTAAAAATCCAATTGTACAGTCATACACGGGGGATCCCGGAGGGCGACCAGTCGCATATCTACCCAATTCAACGCATGCTTTTCCTGCTTGTAAAATTCCCAAAGATGCATCATGCCCTGGTAATCTAAAAACGAATGGCAACCGCACTAAAAGAGCTAGTACAAAAAAAGAAAGATGTGGTAGAAAAACATACAAATGCATAAAACTTATCTTGTAACAGGCAGTGCTGGATTCATTGGATTCCACCTAGCAAAACGTCTCTTAAATGAAGGGCACCATGTTATTGGTTTTGATAACTTAAACCCTTATTATTCTACTGCTTTAAAAAAAGCAAGAAATGATCTCTTGCTACAGCACTCAAACTATTGTTTTTACTTTGGAGATCTTTGTGACAAACCCTTGATAGAAGAAATATTTAAACAACACCACTTCCACAGTGTGTTTCATTTAGCAGCTCAAGCAGGGGTTCGCTACAGTCTTACAAATCCCGAGGTATATCTAAAAAGCAATGTGGATGGCACATTAAACATATTAGAAGCATGCAGACAATTAAACAGTAAAGCTCATTTATTCATCGCATCTTCGAGTTCGGTATATGGTCTTTCACAAAACTATCCTTTTCAAGAAGAGGACTCTGCAGACCGCCCTGTTGCACTTTATGGAGCTACAAAAAGAGCAAATGAACTGATGGCGCATTCCTACTCCCACTTATTTGGACTCCGAACAACTTTACTTCGATTTTTTACTGTATATGGACCATGGGGCAGACCCGATATGGCTCTTTTTAGGTTTGTAAGTGCTGTTTTAAAAGATGAGCAAATTGAGGTTTACAACCATGGAGACATGATCCGAGATTTTACTTACATTGATGATATTGCGGATGGCATTTTAGGATTAGAAGCCGCAAGAAACAACCCCACGCTCCCACTTTATGATGTATTTAATATTGGCAGCTCACAACCAAAAACCTTAATGGAATTTATTAAGGCTATTGAAAAATCCTTAAACAAACAAGCAAAGCTGCGTTTTGTGCCGTTTCAAGCAGGAGATATTTATAAAACTTATGCTGATGTTACGAAAATACAAAAAACATGTAGTTACTCTCCAAAATTTTCTATAGAAAAAGGGATTACTTCATTCGTACAATGGTATCTTAATATTTTTTTGCATTTACATCTGGAGCAGAAATGTGATGTGGATGCGACGAAATCTGATGTCAATGCTCAGGATATTTTTAATAAAATCTAATTTGTCATGACTACAAAACCAAAAGTTTATTTAACGGGTGGAGAAGGACAAGGGTGGGCATTAGACACCGATCTACGCTTAGCAAATGAAGTTTTAGAAAATGTTGTTGATCTTGTTGAAGACGAAAGCCAAGCAGATTTTATTCACACAGTTTGCCCAGAGCAAATTTGTGAAAACCTACAATATGACAAATGGAAAAAAAATAGACGCGTTATTGCTTCTTTTTCAAATGATCCTATTGCATTGTTTGAGCATGTACCTGAACTTTTTTGGCATGCACAGTCTTGGTATTGCATTGGACAATCCTTAGATGCTGTTCAAAAATTAAAGCAAACAGGAATTCCTTTTGTTAGACATGTGCCTTATATTGCAGACCAGGAAAATTTCTACACGCTACAAGACTCAGATTTAAAAATTTTAAAATTAAAGGAGGCGTTAAGCATTCCACAAGGAAAATATATCATTGGATCTTTTCAACGGGATTCTTTAGGGCAAGACCTCTCCAAGTTTAAACCTCAAAAAGGTGCCGATGCTTTTTTAGCAATCGTGTTGGGTTTAGGGAAAAAAATTGGCTTAAGTAAACTCCACGTTTTACTTGCTGGCCCAAGACGTCATTGGCTTCGTGGACAATTAGAAAAATATGGGATTTCATACACATTTGATGGAAAAATTGTAAACACAGACGATGTGCCACTCAATATTTTACCTGCATCAAGAATTCAACTTCTCACACACTTGATTGATGTATACCTTATCTCAAGCAGATGGGAAGGTGGCCCACGCGCTCTTTTTGAAACTATTGCTTGTAAACGTAAAATTTTAAGCACACCGGTAGGATGTGCGGCAGATCTTTTAGAGCCAACCTGTATTTATGAGAATATTTCACAAGCAATAGATATTTTAGAAAAAGATTATAAAACTAACTTTTTATGCCAAAGCATTCAAAAGCAATACGAAAAATTACTAAAACATTTTTCAAGTACTTGCGTTTCTAATGCATGGGGAAAAATCTACTTAGAAGTTGCTCAATCCTCACATACAGGCGTGCCAAAAGAGAATCAAAAAAAAATTAATCAGCAGATTTTTTCCCAAAATCCACTTTCAAAAAAATTTCTTTTTAAGCTTTCGAAATTTAAAAAATATTTCTTACCTCAAAAAAAAATTACAATATGGGGAGAAATTCAAGATGGTCCATATGGTGGAGGAAGCCAGTTTTTAAAGGCGCTTTCTCAAGAATTAACTCTACAAGGTTTTAAAGTGCTTTATAATTCCTACGTAGAATCGCATGGGCATATCTTAAATTCCACTTGGTTTGACACAGATAAAGCTAAAACTGTGATTTCTTCATCCAAACACAGGGCACCTGTTATACATAGAATTGATGGGCCTATTGGTTTATACCGAGGGCAAAACCAAGTTCTAGATGAAAAAATCTTTCAATTAAATCAGGAAGTAGCAACAGCAACTGCATTTCAAAGTTATTATTCCTGGAGAGAATGTTTAAACTTAGGATTTAAACCAATTAATCCAAGAATTATTCGGAATGCATGTGATCCTTCTGTTTTTTACAAAAAAAATACCCTTAAAATGAAAACAAATAAAAAGATCAAGCTTATCTCTACGTCCTGGTCCGATAATCTTAGAAAAGGCTTCCCTGTCTATGAATGGTTAGACAACACTTTAGATTTTTCAAAATACGAATATGTTTTTATTGGAAGATCACCGATAAAATTTAAAAATATCAAGCTCGTTGAACCTCTTCCATCAAAACAATTGGCGAACTATCTAAGAGAAGCTGACATTTTTATTATGGCAAGCTTACTAGAGGCGGCATCTAATGCGCTTTTAGAAGCAATAAGTTGTGGTTTACCTATTATTTATTATTCTAAGAGTGGTGGAAACAGTGAAATTTCCTGGTTTGCAGGTTGTTGCTATAATAGCGCAGATGAAATTCCAGCTCTTTTAAAAAAAATTGAGCAAGACTATGAAAACTACAGCATTTGTACTTACACCCAAAGTATTCATGAAATTGCTCAAAGCTATCTGCAAGCTCTAGGATTAAAATAAAATGCAAAGGACTATTTTTTTTTCAGTTGTTACAGCCTGTAAAAATGGATTGCCGTTTTTCAAGGAAGCTTTTGAATCCATACTGAATCAAACATTTCTCGATTGGGAATGGATTATCGTAGACGATTCCTCTAGTGAACCAATTGGTACATTTATTGAAACCAAAAAAGATCCCCGTGTGGTTTTTCTTAGAAATTCTGAATCTCAAGGACAAACAAAGTGCTTAAACTTAGGAATACAAAAAAGCAAATCCAATTGGATTGTCCGTATGGATGCAGATGACCTGGCGTACCCACAAAGACTTGAGATAATCTGTAACACTATTGAAAAAACAGGAAAAAACTTTTCTACTCTTTTGTTCTCAGATTATGATGTTATGGATGAAAACGGAGTAAAATTTTCCTCTGTCCAATATAAACAACCGCTGGGTAGTCGATTTTATAATTACTTAAATGTTACCAACAACCCAATTTGCCATCCCACCGTAGCTTTTCCTAAATATGATCCAAAAAAAAATATTTATCAATATAATGAATCCCTTCAAAATGCACAAGACTACGCCCTTTGGAAAAGGATTTACTTAGACTACCTTAACCTAGGTTTTATTCATATCCCCACCCCTCTTATTTGCTATAGAATTGTACGCTCTTCACTATCAGGAGTTCGAATTTTAGAACAAGAAATGGAGTTAAAAAAAATTCAAGGAATTTATAAAAATACTTTAGATACTGTATCACTTAATCCAGACGAACAGGAAGGAATGTATGCTTACCGAATGCTTTATTATTCCTTTATTGGAAATAAAGTAAAATTTAAAAATATTTTTAAAACTTTTTTAAAAACAAAAAAATATCTCCCTGTTTTTTTAAAGTCATTATTACTTACCCTTGGTTTCCCAATTAAAGAAATCTTAAAAACAAAACTTTTTTGTGGAATTTATAAATGAAAAAATTTTTTATGTTTCTAAGTTTAACTTTTGATTTTTTTCTTCTCCTATTGACGTTTAGAAAAAAAAGTCGGGGGTTAAAAGTTTTCGGAAAGCCCAAATTTCAAGGAGGACCTTTTACTAAGTTTAACCAGCTTCAATTTATTTCTGTCTCAAGATTTAAGTCCTATTCCTCTTTGATTTGTTTATCGAGCGTGTACGTCCCTATTTTATTTTTGAAAATTTTGAAACTTATTGGTGTACGGTTGCTTGTAAATCAAAATGGTGTGTACTATCCAAGTTGGTATTCAAAAAATTATAAAAAGAAAAATGTATACCTTAAAAAATTAAATGCTTTTTCTCACCACACTTTTTTTCAAAGTGAGTTTGCACTTCGCTCTTATAAAGATTGGGTAGGTCCTCCTCCTGCAAATTATTCTATTCTATATAATCCTGTAGACATGAAAATTTTCTACCCTGCTACAAATAAACCACCAACACCTTTAAAAATAATTTTTTTCTATGATTTTCAAAAAAGAAATTCTGATCTTTGGAAATACTGCTTTAACTTTATAGAGTTTGCAGAAAAAAAAATGGCGTATCCTCACGAGTGGATCATGATGGGTAGAACAACGGATCATGCTGTACTTACAGCCTATCCTGCATTATCTAATATCCAATTTATCTTAAATCCTGGGAACCAAGTTCCTGAAATTTTACGAACTTGTCATGTAGCTGTTCACCTTGTGTATAACGATGTTTGTCCTAATAAAGTTTTAGAATGTATGGCATCTGGGATATGGGTCATCACTCATAGCGCTGGAGGCTCCGCTGAGTTAGTCGGAAGTGCAGGTACAGTCATTCCTGTTCCTTTTAATTATGAAAAGGCTTTTTATCCTTCCTATGAGGAACTTTTTAGTGCTTTAGATAAATATATTAAAAATCCATTAGAGTATGAGCAAAAAACTATCCAACACTCAAAAAGCTTTCATCTTAACAATTGGTACAATAAGTTGTCGGACAAGTTTTAAAGTCATATAATAAATCAATGCTCAAGTTCATAGACTTTTACGGAAGACTTTTTTTGTTGGGCTTAAGTCTTTTTATAACATGTTGTATTTGGTTATGTCTCGTTCCTTTTCGGTGGAAAGACCCAAGCTTAGCAGCTGTAGCAGGTCGAATTCTTGCATTTCTTGTATTGCCCATCTTAAAAGTAAATTTAAAAATAGAAAACAAAGAAAGGCTTTATGAAAATCAACCTTGTATTTATATTGGGAACCACCAAAGCAATTTAGATGTTTTTACTTATGCGCTCAGTTATCCCACCAGAACCGTTGTCATTGGTAAAAAAGAATTAAAATGGTTACCACTTTTTGGGCTTTTACTCATGGGCTCTGGAAACATACTCATTCATCGACAGGATAGAAAACATTCCATTAAAGGTCTCAATAAAGCTACTCAGGAAATTATAAAAAACAAACTATCGGTTTGGCTTTTTCCAGAGGGAACAAGAAACCATGGATCTAAACATATGCTCCCATTTAAAAAAGGGGCCTTCCATTTAGCTGTTACTGCACAAGTCCCTATCGTACCTATTGTTCATCAACATCTTAAAACATACTATAATTCAATTGAAAAACGACTTGGACACTGTGATATCACTATCCGTGTATTAGAGCCTATCTCTACAAAAGATCTTATTATTGAAGATATTCATTGGTTAATTGAAGAAGTTCGAAGCAGAATGGAAAAAGAATTAGAAACACTCAGCTAACTATAGAAACTTTTCTGAAAACTCACCATTGGAATACGTCAGAAGTTTTTTTTGCCCATCCACTTCCGTTTCAATATTTACAGGTCTGCGCCATATTTCAGATAGATTTTTTAAGGTTTCTTTTGAATAGTGAACATCTAGATCCACACCTTCATACTGATGAAGCATCAAAAGCTCCCCTTTATTAAGATAATTACCATCTGTTACATAAATAAAGGGCTGCCCCATATTTGTTAAGCTAAAAAGAAGTTTTTCTTTAATCTTTTTAAAATCCCGATCTGAAATTTCATACTGATTAGTTCTTCGATTAAAATGATAAGTATAAAGCTCTAGTCGCTCACAGAACTCTGGAGTTAAGTATTCATCAATAAAAGTTACATCATTACAAACACGTCTTACTTCAAAAATTTTTTGACGACCTAAGCCTAGTTTTTTATCCCAATTTTTTTTAATCACTAAATCATCACATTCATCGTACTCTTTACCAAACTTCCCCTTATTCCACCGGTCTTCAATATCCCGTAAGAGCTCAATACCAACTTTATATGGATTGACCTTGCCGGGCTGCATTGCTGTTACACTAGAATGGTGATCAGCATAATCAATAATTTCACTATCTTTTAGCGCCCGTTTTGTCATAATTTCAGAATGCCAATACGATGCCCAACCTTCGTTTAAAATTTTTGTTTGCCACTGGGGAGCGTAATAATATGCTTCCTCATGAATCATCGATAAAATATCGCTCTCCCAAGTTTCTAAGGTTGCATACTCAAGTAAAAATTTTAGAACATCTTTTTGAGGTGAAAGAGGCACTCGTTTGCTTTGTCCTTCCTCTTTTTGTAGCTTTCTTTTTTGTTCTTCAATAAATTCTGGAGGATTCATAAAACTATCCATGTAACTTCTATGAACTCGGAGCCGTCCAACCTGTGGAGGTTGTGCTTCCTCATCCTCTTTTGTTTTTGAACGTTTTTTTGGTTGAAAGGGTAAAAAAGGATCAATTAAATTCTCGATAGATAGGCATCTATCAATGAAAGATTCTACCTTGTCCACCCCATACTTTTCCATGTATTCCCGAATTCTCACTGCATGATTTGCCATGGTATCAATCATTTTCCGATTCGTTTTTGAAAACCAAGTATTGTTTTTAAAAAAATCCACATGTGCATAGACATGCGCCATCACGAGCTTTTGATCCACGATGTTGTTTGCTTTCATTAAATATGCATAAGAAGGGTCATTGTTAATCACCAACTCATAAATTTTTTGTAATCCATATGTATATGTTTTTGAAAGCTGATCGTACTGCATTCCAAAGCGCCAATGAGGATACCGAACAGGAAATCCACCAAGACTTGCTACAGAATTAAGCTGGTCATAATCTAAAAGTTCAAATACCACTTCAAAAAAATCAAGCCCAGCTTGTTTAGCATAACCACGAATTTCATCACGTAATTTTACTAGCTCTAATGGTAAACTCATTTTCCTTTTCCTAAAAAATCTTTAATGCTTTGAATAATACCTTCTTTATTTTCAATTTTAGATAAAATGACTTGCTCACTATAATTTGTTACTTTTGCATCACGCAAAAGCTCTTGGGCATCTCCAAATTCTTCTTTTAAATCTTTATAGAACTGACCACTTCCATAGCGGCTTTCTACTTGCCCATAGCAAAAAACATTCACACGAGGAAGAATTTCTGCTTTTAAAATATCCATACAAAGTTTGGTGTCTTCTCCTGACCAGTTATCTCCATCTGAAAAATGAAAAGGATAAATATTCCATTCACTAGGAGCGTAATCCGTTTCAATCATTTTTTGGCAAAGTTTATAAGCGCTTGAAATAAGTGTTCCACCACTTTCTCTTGTTTTATAAAAAGTATCTTCATCTACTTCTTTTGCAGTTGCATCGTGGATGATAAAACGAGTCTCAATTCCTTTGTATTGACTACGCAACCACGTATCAATCCAAAAAGCTTCTGTTCTCACTATTTCTTTTTGTTCATCACCCATTGAGCCAGACACATCCATCATATAAATAATCACTGCATTGTTTTCATATTCCACAGTGGACCGCCAACTTCGATAGCGTAAGTCTTTACGAATAGGCAAAACAACAGGAGTCTCAGAATTATATATACCAGATGATATCTGGCGTTTTAAAGCTTCTCTATAAGATCGCTTAAAATGCCGAAGGGAGTCAGGACCAACTTTTGAAATCCCAGTATAGCGATCTTTAATCACTCGCATGGTTTTATGTCCACGAGGCTCAATTCGAGGTAATTGGAGTTCTTCACCTAAAATTTCAGCAAGCTCTTGTAATGTAACATCAACCTCTAAAACGTGTTCGCCAGGTTGATTGCCTGCTTCACCGGACCCATCTGCTTCTCCAGGCTGCCCTGATATAGGATCTCCTGGTTTCCCATCCCCTTGCCCCACTCCACCTTTTTCTTTATCCCCATAACGGAAATGTGGAATGTCAATTTGAGGAAGAGGAATGGTTACTGTATCTTTGCCTTTTCGGGCAAGCATTTCCCCATGAATAATGTATTTTTTAAGATCGCTTTTAATCTTACCTTTTACGATACTTCGGAAGCGAGCATGATCACGTTTTACAGAATAAAGCATACAAACGCACGCCTCCTTTTATAAAGTAAATTAACGCTTTTTCACATCTCCACGAGCAAAAATACTTGCTACATAATTTAAAACATCTGTAGAACAAATTTCACAGTAGCTATAATTTTTAATCATACGGCTTTTCACGACATCGATTTTCTCTTGTGTTGCACGATCTACAACATTAGATACTAAGCTTGTTAGCTTAATTGTATCTTTCTGATCTTCGAAAAGTTTTAACTCCAGAGCTTTATGGAGCCGCTCGTTTGTTTTATAATCAAATTGCTTCCCTTCAATTGCAAGCGCTCCAATATAATTCATAATCTCACGTCTAAAATCATCTTTTCTACTTTCTGGAATATCAATTTTTTCTTCAATCGACCGCATGAGTCTTTCATCTGGCTCCTCATCAAGACCAGTATATTTATTGCGGACTTTTTCACGCTGGGTATAAGCTTTTACATTATCGATATAATTTCCACACAACTTTGAAATAGAATCCTCATCTGCAGAAATAGCACGCTGAACTTCGTTTTTTACAATGTCTTCGTATTCTTGTTTTACAATAGCAAGCAACTCCCGGTATTCACGTCTTTTTTCATCTGAAGCAATCAAAGCATGGTGTTTCAAACCGCCTTCTAGCTCATTTAAAACCATGAATGGATTGACACAGCCAATATCTCCGCCTTTATCGCTCACTAGTGCATTGGAAATTTTATCTTGTATATAGCGTGGACTAATCCCCTCTAAACCCTCTCGTACTGCTTCTTTACGAAGCTCTTTGACATTGTCTTCTGTATACCCAGACAACGTTTTACCATCATAAAGTTTTAATTTTTGCAAAAGAGCAAGGTTAGCTTTCTTGGGAGGCTCAAGCCTTGTTAAAATAGCCCACATCCCAGCCATCTCAATCGTATGTGGAGCAATATGTTTTCCTCGAATTTTATTTGGATTAAAATCCTTTTCATAGATTCTAACCTCATCTTTTAAACGTGTAATATAAGGAACATCAATTTTTACAGTTCGATCTCTTAACGCTTCCATAAATTCATTGTTCTGTAATTTTTTAAATTCAGGTTCATTTGTGTGCCCAATAATGACTTCATCAATATCGGTTTGAGGAAACTTTTTTGGCTTAATTTTATGTTCTTGAGAAGCCCCCAAAAGATCGTATAAAAATGCAACATCAAGTTTTAAAACTTCAATGAACTCAATTAACCCTCTATTAGCTATATTAAACTCTCCATCAAAGTTGAAAGCTCGTGGATCAGAATCCGAGCCATATTCCGCAATCTTTCTGTAATTCACATCTCCTGTAAGTTCTGTTGAGTCTTGATTTTTCTCATCCTTAGGTTGGAAAGTTCCAATACCGACACGATCTCGCTCACTTAAAATGAGGCGTACTACACGCACATGTTGTATTACTTTTGTCCAGTCACCTGAATAAAATTTCATGAGCTCTCGATAAATGAGACGACTTGGAGGACAAAGGCCACCACTTGCTGCAATTCGATAAAGAGTTTTGTTGCCACGATTGAGTTCATCAATAACCTTATCACGTGCCTCATCGGGCAAAAGCTTTAAAGGTTCATCGTGCATGGGATCTGGAAGCTCAGTCACATGACCTAGGATATTCTGCACTTTCCTGTCAGGATCAACCCATTTAAAAGTATAAATTTTCCCCTCATCGGCTCTAGAATATCTTTCTAACCCTTTCTTGAGCAACCGAGCGATTGTAGATTTAGAACTCCCGACCGGGCCATGCAAAAGCAAGACCCGCTTTTCTGTTCCGTAACTATGTGCTGCACTTTTAAAAAAGTGCACTAATTTCATCAAAGGAATATCCAATCCGTAAATTGCATCTTTACCATTGTCTATGGAATCACTAAAAAATTTATAACGAACAATGTTCTTTTTAAATTCTGTGTAGTTTTCGGTACCATAAGAAAGAACCATGTCGTAAATGCGTTGAAAGGCATTGCGATTTACACCAGGACTTTTTTTCACTACTTCAATATAATCCTGAAATGAGCCTTCCCAGTTGTATTCACAGTAGCTTTCTGTATTTTGAATTTTGCTCACAAGACCTAAAACATCGAATGTGGAATCTTTAAATGAAGTTGATGGACGATTTCCCATTGGGTCTCCTTTCCCTAATCGCTGCTCCTACCTTGGATTTGCAACCTGAGCATGACGTCTCGCCAAAAGGCGAGCATTCCTGTGATGGTCATGCGACAAAAGGTAATGTAAATCCGACACAATACTATTGTACCTTTACAAAGGTAGGTCTGTAAAGTTACGCTCGTATCCATGCAATTAAAAGCAGCGGGCTTAACCCATGTTGGGATGCAAAGAAGCCAAAATCAAGACCGTTTTTGGATTGATGTGGAGCGGCAGGTGTTTTTAGTGGCTGATGGAATGGGTGGTCATAAGGGTGGTGAAATAGCAAGCGAGCTAGCGGTAAGCGCAGTAAAAAAATATTTTGAGACCACTATTTCGCCTTCCGGGCAACTCCAATCTCCAGAGAAAGCCTTACGAGAGGCTTTCTTCCAAGCTAATCAGTGTATACAGGAAAGAGCCAAACAAGAGCCCAATCTACAAGGCATGGGCACAACTTGCACACTGGCTTATTTGAATGCAAATAAAATATGGATTAGTCATGTAGGAGATAGCCGTTGCTATCTTGTGCGGCCAGAACAAATCTGGCAACTCACACGTGACCATTCCGTTGTTCAAGAAAAACTACGCGCCGGAGTTATTACTCGCACGCAACTCAAAACAGATCGTTCAAAAAATGTCCTGACTCGTTCTGTAGGATTCGAACCCTTTCTTGAAATAGATATTTATCAGATGGACATTCTATCTGGAGACACATTTCTTCTGTGTAGTGATGGACTTTATGGGTTAGTAGAGGATGGAAACATTCGAGATGTGATTTGTAACGAGAATTCTCTTGAAAAAACAGTAGACACACTCATCGCTACTGCTAACAAAAATGGTGGCAATGACAATGTTACAGCTATTGCCATAAAGTGCATTTGACCTAAAATTATATTGTGTTGTTTGTAGCCTACAAAGCCTCCAGCATGTTATACTGTCTTTATGAAATCTTTAGACCAAAATTTAGAATTTGTAAAAAATTTGATCCTAAAAAAACTTTCACCATACAAAGTTAGAATTTATTTTTTTGGATCTCGAGCTAAGGGGAATGCTCAACCCACTTCAGACATTGATATTGCTATATTACCTTTAGAGCCTTTGCCATTGGGCGTATTAAGCTTGCTGCGTGAAGAATTAGAAGAAAGCACAATCCCATATACTGTAGATATTGTAGATATAACAAAAACAAGTGCACGCTTTAAGAAACAAATTCAGCAAGAAGGCACATTATGGAAAAGTTAAAAGAAAGACTTCTTTTTGCTAAAAATGCACTTGCTGCTTTGGAAGAAGCTGTAGCAATTACTGGAACTTCAGATCAGCTAAATATTATGCAACGGGATGCAACTTTATTGCGCTTTCAATTAGCATTTGAAGCTTTAAGGTAAACGATTTCTAATAATTTCTTTTGCAAGTTGAGGATTTTTTTATATATTTTATCCACACATAAAGGAGTTGACACACATGCCGCTTATTCAAAATGTATTTGCACAATCTAATATTCCGCCCGCTCCAGGAGGTGGGGGAACGACACAAACACAATCCACACTAGGAGCTCCAGCTGCAACACAGCCACCACCAAGCCTTATGAGCATGGTGACTTTGTTTGTACCCATGTTCTTAGTGATTTACTTTTTCATTATCCGTCCACAACAAAAAAAGATGAAGGAACACCAATCCCTTCTTGAAAAACTCCAACATGGAGATGAAATTGTCACCAACGCAGGATTTTATGGAAAAGTTACAGGAATTACTGACAAAGTATTAACTGTCGAAATTGCAGATGGGGTGCGCGTAAAAATGTTAAAAACCCAAATTGCATCTGTAAATCCAAAAGGGGCTTAAAATTCATGTCGAAAACTTGGTGGACGAAATGTGTGCTTCTTATAATATTTGTTTTTACTTCAGCTATCTATATTACGCCCACATTTCTAAACCTCGACCCACAAAAAACAAAGTTCATTTTTAAACAAAAAATAAATTTAGGACTGGATCTTCAGGGGGGCGTTTACATGGTATTAGGTGTAGACTTTAAAAAAGTATACACTGAGGTTGTTGCTCGAATAGCAGATAGCTTAAGTGAAGATTTAAAAAGCAAAAACATACTTTGTGGACCAGTACAAATTTTAAAAGGAAATGAACCTTCTGACGATCCCAAAATTAACATGGAGTGCACTACACCTGATGCTAAACAAAACGCATATAAACTTATAAAGTCAAACTATGACAATTTGCGAATCACCAATGAAAAAGAAAAATCTTATCAGTTTGGAATCAGCAAGCTTTATAAAGAAAATATTCGTGAGAAAACAATCAGCCAAAGCATTGAAGTAATTCGAAACCGTATTGATGAATTTGGGGTTGCAGAGCCAGTTATCACAAGCCAAGGCACAGATCGACTGAGCGTAGAACTGCCAGGAGTTAAAGACGTTGAACGAGCAAAAGACCTCATTGGAAGAACAGCTAAACTAGAATTTAAAATAGTAGATGAAACTAAAAACCAAGACGAAGTGGCTGCGCTAGTCTCTGAAACAGAAGCAAAAAATAATCTAGAATATAAAGAAGGAGATAAGTTTTCAGATTTTGTTAAAAAAATTAATACACTCCTTAAAGACAAACTTCCTCAAAACACAGAAATTGCTTTTGAACGTGAAGGAATAAAGCAAACCTCTGGACGCATCCCTTATTTACTTAAAAGTAAAGTAGAGGTTACAGGGGATGACTTAAAAGATGCCTTTGTGCAATTTGATCCTCAAAATAACCGACCTGAGGTTGGCATCACTTTTAATTCAAAGGGGGCAGAAAATTTTGATAAAGTAACAGGAGATAATACTCACAAAAGACTTGCTATAGTTCTTGATGGAATTATCCACTCTGCTCCAGTCATTCAAACCCGCATTTCTCAAGGACGTGCACAAATTACTTTAGGGACTGGCGACCACAGTGATCTCATCAAAGAAGCTAAAGACCTTTCCATTGTTTTAAGAGCAGGTGCCCTACCAGCACAGCTTGATTTTTTAGAACAAAGGATTGTAGGCCCAAGCCTAGGTCAAGATTCTATTCAAAAAGGCAAGCTTGCCAGTATTGTTGGGTGTTTAGCAGTATTTCTGTTTATGTTTATTTATTACAGGACGAGCGGCTTTATTGCAGATTTTTCTTTGTGTTTAAACGTTTTATTTATTTTAGCAATTTTAGTAGGGATGGAAGCAACATTAACATTGCCTGGTATTGCAGGCATTGCTTTAACAGTGGGTATCGCTGTAGACAGCAACGTGGTTATTTATGAACGTATTCGAGAAGAATTAAGATCTGGAAAACCACCTAAAGCTGCAATTGATTTAGGTTTTGATAAAGCTTTTAGAACCATATTAGATGCAAACGTTACAAATGCTGCAGCAGCATTTGTATTATTAAACTATGGAACTGGCCCTATTAAAGGATTTGCTGTAACTTTATTAATTGGTATTTTAACTACTCTTTTTACTGCAGTTTTTGTGACACGGTTTGTTTTTGATTGGTACATGGAAAAAATTGAAGTAAAGGAGCTTAGTATTTAGGTGAACAAATGCTAGAGATCATTCCTAAAAATACAAAATTTGATTTTGCAGGTAAAATTTATTTTTTCTTAGGACTTTCAACCCTACTTATTTTAGGAAGTATTACTCTTCTTTTTGTAAAAGGGCCAAATTACGGAATTGATTTTACAGGTGGAGCAGAAGTGCAGCTTCAATTTAAAACTCCAACTAACATTGGAGATCTTAGAGGCACTCTTGAGTCCGGTGGGTTTAAAAATCTTACCATTCAGCAGCTCGGTGAATCCAATGCAAATGAATTTCTTGTAAAATTACGCGGCGATGATGAAAACCTGCAAAAAATCTCGGAAAAAACAGAAAATATTCTAACTCAAAAATTTCAAAAACAAGACTTTGAGATTCAACGTGTAGACGTTGTAGGGCCACAAGCTGGAAGCGAGCTTAGGAAAAGTGGTTTTCTCTCTATGTTTTATGCGCTCCTTTGCATTCTTATCTATGTAGCGATACGTTTTGACATGCGGTATAGCCCAGGTGCAGTTTTAGCGCTTTTTCATGATAGCATGATAACCATGGGCATTTTGATTTTAATGGAAAGAGAGTTTAATCTTCAAATCATTGCAGCCATTCTAGCAATTATTGGTTATTCAAATAACGATACAATTATTGTTTTTGACCGAATTCGAGAGTCCATACAACTTTATCCAAATAATTCCATTGAAGCTAACGTCAACCGTTCCATTAATGAGACCTTAAGCCGTACACTTTTAACTTCACTCACAACGCTTCTTGTTGTAATTGCCCTTATGGTTCTTGGTGGAGGGGTTATTAAAGACTTTGCCATTACAATGTTTATTGGAATTTTAGTAGGTACTTATTCGTCTATTTTTATAGCCTCCCCAATTCTCATCTTGCTTACACGTCTTAAAGAACGTAGAAACAAAAAACAAGTAAATACCAATACACAAGGAACGCCAGAGCTTTCCCTGGACGGGAAAGCGACAAAACGTACCGTTCCAGTTAAAAGTATGTGAAAATTAAGAGGGGGATTGGTTTGGGGGAATTTCAGTCTTCTCACGACATTCAAGAATATTTAAAATGTCATCCTGTTACTGCACGTATTTTATGGAATCGTCAGTTTAAAAAACAAGAAGACCTCACAATTTTTTTAAATCCTCAATTAAACGAGCTCCCAAATCCATTTTGTATTTTAGACCTAGAAAAATCTGCACAGCGTGTAATGCAAGCCATTCAAAATCAAGAATCAATCGCTGTGTACGGTGATTATGATGTGGATGGAACTTGCGGCATGTCACTGCTGACTTGTTTTTTTAAGGAAATTGGAGTGGAAGTTTTAACTTATCAGCCGGATCGTTTCAAGGAAGGCTATGGAGTTCACCCTGAAACAGTAGGAAAGCTTATATCAAATGGAGCGCGTTGCATAATAACAGTAGATTGCGGAATCACAGCCATCGAAGCTGCAAAAGTTGCAAAAAGTCAAAATGTAGATCTCATCATTATTGATCACCATAAGTTTGCGCAAGAAACTCCAGAAGCTTTTGCGATTATCAATCCACACCATCCTCAGGACACATCTGGATTAAAAAACCTTTGTGGCACAGGGCTGGCTTTTTTCTTTGTTATGGGCTTGCGATCCTTGTTACGAGAAAATAATTATTTCAAAAACATTCCTGAACCAAACCTCCTTCGCTACCTCGATCTTGTTGCTGTGGCAACCGTTGCAGACATGGTTGATATTCGTGGAGTAAATCGAATTCTACTTTCTTATGGATTAAAAGTTCTATCTCAAAATCCTCGAATTGGATTGAAAGCTATTTTAAAAGCTGCAAATATTTTGCAACCCACTACTTACCACTGTGGTTTTACAATAGGTCCAAGGCTCAATGCAGCTGGTAGAGTGCTCAATGCAAAGGCAGCTTTTAATCTTTTAATTTCTCAAAATGAAGAAGAGGCAGTAGAGCTTGCAAAACAACTAGAAGAAATCAATACTGAAAGAAGAAAGCTTCAAGATGAAGTGGTGCAGGAAGCTCTCTTGCAAGCACAAGAGCAAATGATACAAACACTGCAACCCAATGCATTGGTTCTTTTTAATTCAAATTGGCATGAAGGTGTTTTAGGAATTGTAGCTTCTAGAATTGTTGAAGAATTTAAACGTCCTACTTTTGTCTTATCAAAAACTGAAAGTGGGATTCTTAAGGGGAGTGTGCGCTCACTACCAAAAATTGATATTTTAGCAGCCATCTCACATCCTCGTGTTGCGAGTTTCTTAAAAAACTTTGGTGGACATGCCCATGCTGGTGGTGTGAGTTTAGAGCCTGAAAACCTAGAGGGTTTTATTCAAGCCATTAATAAGCAACTCGCACTGACAACGAGCACAGATCAGTATGTAAAAAAAATAACCTGCGATACAGAAGTGCAAGCTCATGAATTAAACGGTGTTCTTGTTGAGGAACTAGAAAGGCTCGCCCCATTTGGACAGGGCTTTCCAGAACCCATATTAAAACTTGTAGATGCCCATTGCACAAAAATCACTACTTTGAAAGAAAAGCATTTGAAAATGAAATTAAATGATGGCTTAGAAGCCATATGGTTTAACGCTAAAAAAACTCCCGATGAGGTCTCTTCTACAACTACTTTCCTAGTAAAGCCGGAGTGGAACGAATGGCAAGGCAGAAAACGCCTTCAGCTTCGCGTTGTTCATTATTAGGTCAGCTTCTGTTTATCTAGATAAACAGAAGCGCACCATTGATTATCATTATTTTATATTATACCCTTTATCTACTAAACAGGGTGCTTACAATGCTAAAGTATACTAAATTTTTGATTCAACTTTTAACTCTCTTTATCTTTATGCATGGATTAAAAGCGACTTCGAAAACACGCCCCAATCTATCTCTTTGCTAACCATGCTTGCAAATATTTCGAAGAGGGGGGGCGATCTAAAGCTTCGAGAGGAATACGACTGGCCAAGCAAAGTTTTTCTAAATCCACATGGGTTTTTATTTTCATACCAGATAGCATGTAAACCAAATCTTCTGTAGCTACATTTCCACTAGCGCCAGGCGCATAATTACAGCCACCAAGCCCTCCACTTGCTGCATCCAGAGTAACAGCCCCTAGCTGCAAAGCAGATACACAGTTTGCAAGTGCAGTCCCCCTGGTATCATGAAAATGCACTGCAATTTGATCTTGTTTTATGTATTTTTTTAAAGGATTTAGCAATTTGAAAACTTGTTTTGGAGTTGCAACACCAATCGTATCTCCAAGACTAATTTGTTCAACACCCATATTTAAAAGCTCTTTAGTTAAATGATATACCCGCGAAGCAAGCACCCTACCCTCGTATGGGCATCCCCAACAAACCGACACATAGCCTCGAATTTTTAACTTTTCCTTTTTAGCTTTTTTAACAATTTTTCTAAATATATTTAAGGATTCCTTTATTCTCATACCAATATTTTTTTGAGTGAATGTATCTGTTGCCCCAGTAAAAACAGCTATGGCTTTACATTGAGCATTCAGCGCTCTGTCTAATCCTTTTTCATTAGGAACAAGTGCCCAAAGAGTAAGATTTTTTTTATTCAAATAACCTTTTTGAAATAAAATTTTAAAAAGCTCATCTGTGTTTGCCATTTGTGGAATTTTATCTTCACGAACAAAAGCTCCAACTTCTATGTTTTGCAAACCACTCGCAATCAGTGCTTCAATATAAGCAGTTTTTTTTCCTAACGTTAATGAAGTTAATTCGTTTTGAAGACCATCTCTTGGTCCAACTTCAAAAAGTTGTACTTTCGTAGGGAGTTTTTTGAAATTCACTTCAGCTCCAAAACCCAATCCACCAAAAGAGTTTTTGCAGTAATGATTTGTCCTTCTTTTACATAAACTAATTTTACAGTTGTATCTGCTGGAGCAACATAAGAAAGCTCCATTTTCATGGATTCACACAGCACTGCAATTTGACCTTTTTTTACTTTTTGACCTGGACAGACAAGAACTTTTATAACTTTGCCTGGATATGTAGATTGTAGAGGAGAAGCCACGCCATCATCAGAGTCAATCTGCTTTTCATTGTATTGTGTCGGATTTGTATTACCCTCTGTCGCGTGCCTATCCTGCGCACGCTTCGGCTGCAAATCCTCCAAAAGCAAAGATTTGTAATTTTTTTGAGATCCTAAATTATTTTCACCAAAAAACTCCCAAGCTGAAGTTTTTTTAAGCTCCATTAAATTTTGTTTTGGATTTTTCCAGTTTAAAAATTTTTCCTCTAAAAACCGCGTAGATAATTTTCCAGAATAAAATTCAGGATGGCTCAAAACATCTTTTAAATAACTTAAGTTAGTCTGAACACCTAATATTTTTATCTCTAACAAAGCAAAAATAATTTTTTGGATTGCTTGATTTCTGTCTAGTCCCCAGCAAACCACTTTCGCAATCATGGAATCATAATAAGGAGAAATCTCATTGCCTTGTTCATATCCAGTTTCTATTCGCAAAAAAGGCAATAAAGGAAACGAAAGCTGTTCTAATTTTCCACAAGATGGCATGAAAGAATTTTCAGGATCTTCAGCATACAGTCTTACTTCAATTGCGTGGCCTTGGGGTTTTCTGTCCTTAATCAGAGACGGCAATTTATGACCTTGAGCAATTTGGATTTGTAGTGCAACTAAATCTAAACCCCAAACTTGTTCAGTAACAGGGTGTTCAACTTGAATACGAGTATTCATTTCAAGAAAATAAAAATCTTCTTTTGGATCAACTAAGAACTCACAGGTGCCAGCACTCTCATAGTGTACTTCTTTTGCAAGCTTCAGTGTTGCGTCCCAAAGTTTTTTACATGTTTTTTCACTGAGATCCACAGCAGGACATTCTTCGATTACTTTTTGATGACGGCGCTGAATAGAGCACTCCCTTTCTCCAACTGCAATCACGTTCCCATGTACATCTCCTAAAACCTGTACTTCAATATGGCGTGCATAAGGCAGATACTTTTCTAAAAATAAATGACTTTTTCCAAACGCACTTTTTGCTTCTCTTAAAGCAGAGTCCGCCTTTTCATGGAGATCGCTTAATTTTTCAACAAGACGCATTCCACGTCCACCACCGCCAGAAGCTGCCTTTAAAAGCAGAGGAAACCCAATTTTTTTTGCTGCATTTTCAAGTATTTTTACATCCCAAGGCTCATTTAACAGCACCCAAGGCAACGTAGGGATCTTTAAGTGATCAGCAATTTTTTTTGCTTCGACTTTATTACCCATTTGCTCAATTGTTTTAGGATGTGGACCAATCCAAACCAAACCTGCTTTTAAAACTGCTTCAGCAAACAATGCTTGTTCGGATAAAAATCCATATCCAGGGTGCACAGCTTGTGCATTTGTTTTTTTTGCGGCAAAAAGCAGTGACTCAATATTAAGATAGCTTTCATGAGAGTCTGACTTCCCAATACATATGGACTCATCAGCAAGCCTCACATGGCGTAAGCCTTGATCAGCCTCAGAATATACTGCAACGGATTTTATATCTAAAGCCTTGCAAGCAGAAATCACACGGCACGCTATTTCAGTTCGGTTTGCAATAAGAATTTTTTGGATCTTTTTCATTATATTTTGTTGCCTTTACTTTCCAATTTGTCGCCTTTACTTTCCAATTTGTCGCCTTTACTTTCCAATTTGTCGCCTTTACTTTCCAATTTGTCGCCCGCACTTCCTGTGCGTTCTCCGGCTGGACAAGCTCCTTCTACAATCCAAGCAGGCTTTCTTTTTTCTAAAAAAGCTTTCACCCCTTCTTGCCCTTCAGGTGTTGTGCGAATGTCTGCAAGGCATTTTGCTGCATAATCTAAACTTTGCGGAAATGCTAACTGCTGTAAATTCTGAATTAGTGATTTAGCAGCAGCAAGTGCATTTGGCCCACATTGCCTTAGATTTTGCAAAAGTGGATTAAAGTTCTTTTCTAAATCCTCTGGTGACTCTACTACTTGATGAACGAGTCCCATTTGAAAGGCTTGCAAGGCTGTGAAGCGCTGCGAAGACATAAAAAAAGCTCTCGCATACGATTCCCCAATTTTTGCTAAAACAAAAGGCCCAATACAGGCTGGAATAATCCCAAGTCTTACTTCACTCAAACTAAAAACAGTTTCCTTGCTACAAAGGACATAATCACAAATACTCACCAGTCCTACTCCTCCACCAATAGCTGCTCCATGGATAAGACCGATAACTGGTTTGGGGCAAGAATTTAATGTATAAAACATTTGTGCAAGCTTTCTTGTTTCTTCTAAATTTTCTTGAGGGGAAAGTTCGATACTGTTTTTCATCCACTCTAAATCTCCACCTGCACAAAAAACCTTTCCCTCTCCACATAAAACCACAGCTCTGATTTTTGAATCCTTAGTAATTTCTTCAAAAATATTTTTTAGCTCCATAATCATTGCATCATTAAATGCGTTTCTTACATCTGGCCTTGCAAGACTGACTGTGAAAACTCCATTCTCTAATTTAGTTTGTAATGTTTCCGCCATATAAAAATCCTCACATACGAAAAATACCAAAACGATTTTGTACTGGAACTTGCGTACATGGTTGGTATGCAATAGACAAGCCTAAAGCTAAATACTTTCTTGTGTCTACAGGAGAAATAATTCCATCATCCCAAAGTCTAGCAGTACTGTAATAAGGAGATCCTTCGAGATCATATTTTTTTAAAATGGGATCTCGAATTTCTTGAATTTGTTTCTCGCTTAAACCTTTTCCTTGCGACTTTAGCTGTTCTTCTTTTACTGTAGAGAGAACTGTCGCAGCTTGCTCTCCTCCCATAACGGAAATTCGGCTATTGGGCCACATCCATAAAAACCGAGGGCTGTATGCCCTGCCACACATCCCATAATTTCCTGCACCAAACGATCCGCCAATAATGACTGTAAATTTTGGAACTGTTGCATTCGCAACAGCCATCACCATTTTAGCTCCATCTTTTGCTATCCCTTGAGCTTCATATTGTTTACCCACCATGTAACCTGTAATGTTTTGCAGGAAAACTAAAGGAATATTGCGCTGACAGCACAACTCAATAAAGTGAGCCGCCTTCAAAGCGCTCTCAGAAAAAAGCACTCCATTATTTGCTAAAATCCCTACAGGATATCCAAAAATATGCGCAAATCCAGTCACTAAGGTTTGGCCATAGAGAGCTTTAAACTCATGAAATCGACTGCCGTCAACAATTCGAGCAATCACTTCCCTAACATCGTATGGAATTTTAAAGCTCTTCGATACAATTCCTAAAATTTCTTGAGGATCGTACAGCGGATCTTCTACATTTTCTATGGGCATTAAAGATTTCGTTGGAGACAAATATTTAACAATGTTTCGAGTGGTTTCTAATGCATGTATATCATTTTTTGCATAATGATCGGTTACCCCGGAGGTTCGGCAATGCACATCTGCTCCACCTAATTCTTCAGCAGTAACTATTTCACCAGTAGCTGCTTTTACGAGAGGGGGACCACCTAAAAATATTGTACCTTGATTTTTTACAATCACAGTCTCATCACTCATCGCTGGAACATACGCTCCACCTGCTGTACAAGACCCCATTACAACTGCAATTTGTGGAATGCCAAGGGCTGACATTTGTGCTTGATTATAAAATATCCTTCCAAAATTTTCTTTGTCTGGAAAAACTTCAGCTTGAAGTGGCAAATAAGCCCCACCTGAATCTACTAAATAAATACATGGCAAGCGATTTGACTGTGCAATTTCTTGTGCCCTTAAATGTTTTTTTACAGTAACAGGATAATAAGTGCCTCCTTTTACAGTGGCGTCATTAGCTACAATCATGGCAAGTTTGCCATTTACAGTGCCCACGCCTGTTATAATGCCTGCTGAAGGAATTTCTTCATCATAGAGGTGGTAAGCAGCTAAAGGATTGAGCTCCAAAAAAGCTGTATTAGGATCTAGCAAAAGACGAATGCGTTCTCTTACAAAAAACTTTCCGCGACTTTCGTGCCGCTTTTTTGCTTCAACTCCACCACCCTGCTCTACCTCCTTCAAATTCTTTTTTAATTCTGTAACCAACGCAGTGTGGTGCCCAATATTTTCTTGATAACGTGTGTCCTTCACTAAAATTTGACTTTTTAACTGCATTTATATCCTTTTACTTGACGTTCAAACATTTTTAAAGCAGTGAATAACCATGAGTAAGCATAATGAAATAAACCTATCTCCTTTTACAGGATTTTCAAAGTTAACTTTTAAAGAACGCTTATCTAAATTAAAGTTTTTTGCAGGCTTAAGCGCTGATGAATTAGAAGCTCTAGCGGGTGATGCAAAGGGTTTAACAATACATCATGCCGAACATTTAATAGAAAATGTTATTGGAGTGTTTTCACTCCCATTAGGAGTAGCCACTCACTTTAAAATTGATGGAAGAGATGTCCTCATTCCCATGGCAGTTGAAGAAACTTCGATTATTGCTGCGGTTTCTGGGGCTGCAAAATGGGTTCGTAAAAATGGAGGATTTAAAACCAAAAGTTTAGGAAATCTTATTATTGGGCAAGTACAATTTCCGAGCCTTCAAAACACAGCTATGTTTCGTAAAAAGATTGAAGAAAATACAGACGATTTGATTGCTAAAGCCAATGCAGTGATTCCTAATTTAGTTTTACGTGGTGGAGGAGTCGTTGGAATACAAGTCAGAGAAATTTCACGTCCAGACGGAAAAACAATGGGAGTACTGCATATCCTTTGTAACCCGTGCAACGCAATGGGAGCCAATCTCATTAACCAAGTTTGTGAGGCTATGAAAATTCCTTTAGAAAAACTAACTGGGGAAAAAATAGGACTTTGTATTTTATCTAATCTTGTCGATACCAAGCTTTGTGAAGCTACATGTGAAATTGAAGATATTACACCAGAACTAGGAAAAGCTATCGAACAAGCAACTATGTTTGCAAACTTAGACCCCTATCGATGCGCAACACACAACAAAGGCGTGATGAACGGGATTGATCCCATTCTTATTGCTACTGGAAACGATTGGCGAGCTGTAGAAGCAGGTATTCATGCTTATATTGCTATGAATGGGAAATACCATTCTATTACCGACTGGAAATATACAGATGGAAAACTAAAAGGTGTATTGACTGCTCCTCTAGCAGTAGGCACCGTTGGTGGTGTAACACAAATTCATCCTACAGCAAAAGCATGCATAAAAATTTTAGGAGTAGAACATGCAGATGAGCTTGCTCGTATTTGTGCTGCTACAGGCCTGGCACAAAATCTTGCTGCATTAAAAGCACTTTGCACAGTTGGAATTGTAGAAGGGCATATGAAGTTGCATGCAGCCAATCTTGCTTTAGCTGCTGGCGCTATTAAACATGAAATTCATATTGTGCAAGAAAAGTTGAAAAAAGAAAAAAGAATTACACTCACTAGAGCTAAAGAGCTGCTTTTACAAATTCGACAAGAATCCAGTCAAGCTGTTTCTGTTTAACTATGCTTGCAAGGCTTTCAAAAACTTTTTTTTGTCCTGGCAAAGTTTTTGTATTGGGTGAATACGCCTGCTTAGCTGGAAAACCTGCCTTAGTTGCCACAACAAAACCACATTTTAAACTTCAAATATTGCCTAACGAAAATTTCAAAATGCCTTTTCACCCATTATCACCTGCTGGACGCTTGCTATTGGAGCATCAAAAAATCCTTCAAAAATTTTCCTTTAAATGGGCGGACCCTTATAGCGAACCTATTGGCGTAGGATCTTCTTCTGCACAGTTTCTTTTAAGTATAAAAGCATTACTCTGGATAAAAAAAAAGCCATTTCCTTCCTTAGAAAAACTACTTGCTGCTTATTGGAAATATTCTCTGCCCCAAACTAAGTTTGCGGAGCGATCTAGTTTCGGGATTCGCCCTTCTGGGTTTGACTTACTTGCTCAATCCTTAGGTAGTGTTCATAAGATTTCTTCCCCGCAGAATACAAAACAACTAGGACCTTGGAGAGGTGATGCAATATGGGGATTAATCTTTACAGGCAAAAAAGTAAAAACCCACGAACATCTTTTAAAACTAAAAAAAATTGGATTCCCTAGGAACTACAAAAACATGATTAACGACCTGCATACCATTACTGAAAATGGGATTGATGCTTGGGAGAAAAAAAACAGCTTAAGTCTTAGTAAGAATTTAAAAGAATATCAAAGGATACTTTCTAAAACTGAAATTGTTCCCAAAAATTTTACTCAATTGATTGAAAAAATCCAAAACATACCTGGTGTATTGGGAGTCAAAGGATCGGGGGTGCAAGGAGGAGACTCTATTTTAGTGCTCTATACACAGTCAAAAAAAACCTCCATTGAAAACACCGCTGGCTCACTTCATTTAAAATTCATCCCTTGTAAGTTTTAGTCTTCTAGCGCTTCAATTAAAAAATTATCAAAACGTGCGTCGTCGCCTGGTGAGCTATCCTCAAACCCATACTGGTTGCCATTATGAATGGCACAATCGGTAATGTTAAAAACAATTGTACTATTTAGTTTTGCAATAATATTGCAACCCCTCAATTCAACCCGTAGAACACTGCCATTAGAAACCGTAGCAGAGATATTCCAATTCGTTACAACACCATTTATACTCTTAGTTAGAGTTGCATTTCCAGGGGTACTATTTAATTGCCAGAAACTATTGCTGACGTCATTCTGTCTAAAAACAAGTTGAAAATTGGTACTGATGATTAGAGCTTCCACCTGTATTGCAAGGAGATCTGTCTCAGGAATTGCAACATAAACATTTCCTGATCCAGAAAACATTCTAGCCCTGCTTGACGCTATACCATAGACAGCACTACCTCCTAGATTCCAAACCTGCCCCGTATCGGCACTTCCTAGTGACGTTACGTTATCTGCTCTATTAAACGAGTCTGATACGATTACTCGTTTTTTCTTTTGCCCATCTGCAACACCACCCCATTCCTCCCTGTGTATTGCTTTTCCACAGTTAGAAAAAACTAACAAACAAAGTATAAAAATTTTTTTATTCACTTAAACTCTCAATTAAAAAACTGTCAAACCTTCCACCACCGTTGTTATCCAGAAAACCATATAGGTTTCCACCATGAATATCACAATCCGTAACATTAAAAACTCTTGTACCGTTTAACAGTGCAATAATATTACATCCCCTTAATTCCACTCTTAAAATAGCTCCATTGGAGACAGAACCAGTCGTTGAGGTCACAAATGTTAGGGTCCCATCTACCATCTTGGTTAGATTGATGGGATCACCAACATTATCAATTGCAAAAATCCAAAAATTATTGGCGTCTTTTCCTCGAAAATGAAGGTTACAATTTCCACTAAAAACTGGAACTTCAAGTTGGATTGCAATTTGATCAGTTTCTGCAATCCAAACAAAGGCATAATCCGTTCCAGAAACCTCATAAGCTTGACCTAATAAAATACCAAAAACAGAAGTACCTGTACCCGCAACCCCCCAAACCTGCCCCGTATCGGCACTTCCTAGTGACGTTACGCTATCTGCTCTATTAAACGAGTCTGATACGATTACTCGTTTTTTCTTTTGCTCATCTGCAACACCACCCCATTCCTCCCTGTATATTGCTTTTCCACAGTTAGAAAAAACTAACAAACAAAGCGCTAGTACCCGGAGGATTTGCAGCCAGAGCTTGCACGTCTGGAGCGGAAACGTGTCGAGCGGCCACCCGAAGTCTTGGCGAGTGGTGGTGACGCGAGCGGATCCAATCTGGACGCGACGACATCTGCTGTGCAAGCGACAAATTGGGACACAAATCCGACACAGTATTATAATGATACTTTTTTCCATTTATTTACTTATTTTTATTTTATAATTAAACAGACAAAAAGTGACCTAGTTTTTTTTTCTTTGTTTTTAAATAAATGCGATTTGTGGGAATCGAGGCTAATTCTAAAGAAATTCGTTCTTGCACATGAACTCCAAGCTCACATAAATGAGATACTTTTTGTGGATTGTTTGTAAGAAGTTTTACAGTATTCATTTTTAATGCTTTCAATATTTGGGCAGCTATCCCATAGTGTCTAAGATCGGGTTTAAATCCCAACTGCTCATTTGCTTCTACAGTATCGAGTCCACGATCTTGCAACTCATAAGCACGAATTTTATTAAGCAATCCAATGCCTCTGCCTTCTTGGTTTTTTAAATAAATGAGCACACCTATTTTAGATTTTGATAAAAGCTCTAATGTTTTTTCAAGCTGCAAACCACAGTCACATCGGGCCGAATAAAGCGTATCGCCTGTTATACACTCAGAATGAATGCGCACGAGAGGAACTTCTTCACTACTTTCAATTTGCCCTTTCACTAAAACCAAATATTCTGAGCCATCAAAAAGACATTGAAAACCAAGAATCTTAAAATCTCCATAACCTTGTGTTGGAAACTGTGCACTAGCTACTTCTTGAACTAAACACTCATGCTTCATTCTATATGTTACAATTTCTTGGATATGAATAAGAGGAAGATCAAATTTTTCTGAAAGGGCTTTTAGTTCCGGAAGTCTTGCCATATGTCCATCTTCTTTTAAAATCTCACAAATCACTGCTGCGGGTTCAAGCCCGGCAAGACGCGCTAAATCCACACTACCTTCTGTTTGGCCACGTCGTATAAACACTCCCCAGTTTTGTGCACACAATGGAAAAACATGTCCAGGTGAAACCAAATCAGAAGGCCGTGACTGAGGATCCGCAGCTACCTGAATTGTACGAGCACGATCAAAAGCGGACACACCTGTGGTCACACCTGTTTTTGCTTCGATAGAAACCGTAAAGGCTGTGCCGAATCGAGATTCATTTTTTACAGCCATTGGTGAAAGATTTAAACGGTCACAAATTTCAGAAGCTAAACTAAGGCACACGAGTCCTCGTCCATGCTGAGTCATAAAGTGAATCGCTTCAGGTGTAACATTTTGTGCAGCTACAACCAGATCCCCTTCATTTTCACGATCCTCATCATCTACAAGGATAACTGCTTTACCTTTTTTTAAGGCTTCGATGGCGTTTACAATACTCATACACATATTTTGCTATCATATCTATTTCAAGATGAACACTCTCGCCTGGTTTTTTGAAATAAAGCGCTGTGTGGTTATAGGTATGAGGAACAATGACAAAAAAAACACGACTTTTTTTAATTTGATTAATGGTTAAACTAATCCCATCTACTGCAAGAGAGCCTTTTGGTACAAAATACTTCAAAATTATTTTTGGGATTTCTAATATGAGTTCATACGCTTTGCCTTGTTTATTTAAAGCGAAAATCTTTCCACATCCATCCACATGACCTTGCACAAAATGCCCAGAAATATTTTTTTTACCGGAGGATTTGCCGGAGCTTGCACGTCTGGAGCGGAAACGTGTCGAGCAGCCACCTGAAGCCTTGGCGAGGGGTCCACCCGATGCCTTGGCGAGGGGTCCACCCGATGCCTTGGCGAGGGGTCCACCCGATGCCTTGGCGAGGGGTAATGACGCGAGCGGATCCAATCTGGACGCGACGACATCTGCTGTGCAAGCGACAAATTGGGACGCAAATCCGACACTATATGGCGTTAAGGCATATTCCAAGTTGACTTTAGATCCTAGTTTTAGCTTAGAGAAATAGGTTCGGTTCAATGTCTCATGACTAATAAAGAATTGAACCTGGGTAGATTTAAAAACTTTTTCAATCGTTAAACACACTCCATTTACAGCTACACTATCCCCTAACTGCAATGTTCTGAATCGAGCCTTTACTTGAATAGAAAGTGAGCTCTCTCCTTTATGAATTTCAGTAACTTCTCCAATTGCATCTACAATGCCTGTGAACATCTGTACTCCCGCAATATAAAATCTTGGTCAACATTGTGAATGAAAGTCAGTCTTTCATCCCAAAACTGATTCTCTTCAATTATTTTTGAAAGAGTGGGACCTACTTCTACTAAAACTTGATGGACTCCTCTTTTTCCTAAATCCTGCAAAGCACTTTCTATGCAGACATAAGAAAAAACCTCAAAGCCAAGCATTTGTTGTCTTTTAACCCACTTACTTGGTAGTTCCCTGGCAGCACGATTGATAACAGCTAAAAACCTTTTTTTATTTTCATGATCTTTAACGAAGCGAACATTTAATAAAGGGTCATCTACAAGAACTGTTTTTAAGCTAATTAAAATAGCATCACTTTTTTTTCTTTCTTGGTGCGCTACTTGTAAAGACGACTCTAATGTAAAAGTTTTCTCTTTGGGCTCAGGCAACATGGTTAGAACACCTTCTAATGTCAGTCGGAAAGCTCTCTTATGCACAACCCAAGGAAGGCCTTGTGTGCTCCATTTTCTAAAAGGATTAATGAGTGCACTGCACTGATCTTTAAGCACTTCCTGTTTTACATGAATGCCTTGTTTTTCTAAAAAAAAAGCTCCACCTCCCAAAACATGTGGATTGGGATCTAAGCATCCAATCACAACTTGCTCAATGCCTGATTTTAAAATGGCTTCAGTGCAAGGTGGAGTTTTTCCAATATGGTTACAAGGCTCTAAAGTTACATATAGACTAGACCCTTTTAATGCTTGCTTACCAAACTTATGAATGACTTGTTCAACTGCTGCTACTTCAGCATGCGATTCGCCTGCTCGAACATGTGCTGCCATCCCAAGAATATGGCCTTCTTTAGTAATGCAAGCTCCAACAGGTGGATTAGGAGCCGTTGCACCAAGATATTCTTGTGCCTTACTTAAAGCTAAAAACATAAAAACATCATCTTGTATCATTGAGTATTATGATTGCACTTAATTTTGTAGCAAGACAAGCAAGATGCAGTAATCATTTTAAAAAACGTACTGAAGATTGAGGAAAAGTCTAAAAAAAGTTCCCCCAATATTTAATCCAGTAGGATTAGCAGATGTGATGGTTGTAGGATCTGTTTTATTAAAAATATTGTGAAAGGACATAGAAGTTCCAAAGTTAAACTTGGGATGCAATGCCAGGTCCACTCCAGCGCCCAAATCAAATCCTAAAACGGTGACAGAACCTTGTACTTCTCCAATTTTTTCTTCTACTAAAAAAAGGCCAAATCCAGAAAAAGCATAAACTACTAAAACGTCAACATAGGCGAGATTAATTTTTAGATTAGGAGTAATCCCTTTCATTGACAGTGTGTTGGATTCATTTGCATTGGCATGATCATTGAAAGTAATATTCGTCAAAAGTCCAAAAAGGGGACTTGCATTAAAACCATAAATCAAGTGGTAGCTAATTGAATCTGAAAAATATTTTGAAAAATCCCCCATAAGAAGGCTCTGACCAATTCCAAAACCTGCATTATGCCCCGAACCACCACCTCCTCCTTTTGCAGCATGAACAGGATTAGTGCTTATACAAAAGAAAAAGGCAAGTAAGAAAGTAAAAAACCCTCGTACTTGCCTCATATTCTGCTGGTAAAACTTTTCGCAGCCTGCATCTTCCTGCGTCATTCTTTTAGTATGACGCAGCTTCGTAGAGATGCCAATTTTTTCTTTGAAATAAGAAAATATTTTAGTGGCTAACTTGACCTGGAGCTGCACTTGCACCACGTTCTACATCAGAAGCAGCATCTTGATCAAATTTTCTTAACTGAGCAGCTAAATTAGAGCGAATATATCCACTAAAAGATCCATCTCCACCTCGGATGATTTCCTTTAAAAGCTCGACAGGAACTCCTTGTCTGGTTTTGCGCTCTGTTTCATAAAGCAGCTGAGTTAAAGTTGTTGATGTAATGTCTAGCTTGCTCTTGTTGTCAATAACTCGAAGATCATCGCCATTCTTAATCATTTGAGCAATCTCATCTAGCGTGACATAACAGCTTTGATTTGTATCGTAGAGCTTCCTATTTTGATAACGTTTAATTACCTTTACTTCTTTCATATGTATTCCCCCTCTTTTTTGCCTAGCGTGCGCCCGTTATTATTATTTTGCGAGTAGCCGTTGTGACCAGCAACTTTGCTTCCCACTTGGTTTAGGGACCGTCTCTGTTACACTTTGCGGCACCTTACGGCACCTTGTGCATTTTTTTAGTTGGCCTTCACAACCAGAACTAAAGTGACTGCGTGTTTCTGACGACTCATCTGGTAACGGGGAAAAGCCAGATGGTACTACCCCTAACTACATCTTTTTATAACCGCGTTAAAAAACGCTTGTCAATACGGTGAGCCAAAAAAATTTTGGCAAGGTATGCAGTGAAAAGAGGATAAAGGGCTTGTTAATGAAGAACTTTAAGTGGTTTGAAAACAATAAAAACTCTTTGTTTTCAGTTACATCAATGTTGATTTTTTTTGTTTTATTTGCATGTGCTACCACACCTGAAAACCAACAAATCGGCTCGGAAAAATATTCCCCTCTTGCAAGCTCAGATCAATATTTATCTCAGCAAATGCATTCAGGCTTGCCGACTCCACAAAAAATTGATTCAGAATATAGTCAAAATCAAGCGAGTTATCACTTCTCATTAGGACAAGCTTATTCATTAGAAGGATCTCTGGATAAAGCTATTGAAGAATACAAACTAGCACTTATTTACGACACTAACTCAGCTGTAATTCATACAAGACTAGCCAGTGAATATGTAAGAAAAGGGTTGCTAACGTTTGCAGTTGAAGAATGTAAAAAAGCCATCGAGTTAGATTCAAAATATATTGATGCTAGATTACTTTTAGCAGGACTATATTCTTCCACACGTCTCATTCACGAGGCTTTAAGACAATATGACGGCGTATTGCAAATTGATCCAAAAAATTCTGAAGCATATGTTTTTAAAGGGTCATTACTTTTAGAGGAAGGACGCTTTAAAGACTCCATCCAAGTTTTAGAAAAACTTGTCTCACAGGATCCAGAATATTTTTTAGGTTATTTTTATTTAGGAAAAGCTCATCACAAACTTGATAATACACAAAAAGCAATTGAAGCTTATAATAAAGCACTCTCTTTAAAGCCTAATTTTTCTCAAGCAGGAATTTCCCTCGGATTTCTTTATGAAGAAAAAAAACAACAAAAGAAAGCTATTCAGGTTTATGAAAAACTTTATGAATATGCAAACGACTTACAAGCGATTGCACGTCTAGCCCAATTGTACATCGATCAAGAAAACTATAATCAAGCATTAAAATACCTGCTCCTCTTAGATCAGTCGGATGAAGATAATTTTAATGTTCGAGTAAAAATTGGTTTGATTTATGTAGAACAAAAAAACTTTGATAAAGCCGTGGAAGCATTCAAGTCTATACTTGATAAAAACCAAGAAGCAGAAAAAGTACGATTTTACTTAGCATCCGTTTACGAGGAGAAAAAAGAGGTTGATCTTGCAATTGATGAGTTTAAGAAAATAAATTCTCCATCGAGTATTCTGTACGTTGACTCGATTATTCACATCAGTAATTTGTATAAATCAAAAAACCAATTCGACACCGCCACACAGTGGATTGAAAAAGCTATCGAACAAAGACCAGAGGCATCTGCACTTTATCTCTTTAAAGCATCTCTTTTTGAAGATCAAAAAGAAATTGAAAAAGCAGTTACACTGCTAGAAAACCTCCAAGCAAAATTCCAAAGAGATGAAAAACTTCTATATTATTTAGGATCGCTGTATGAGAAGCAAGGCAAGCAAGACAAAGGATTAAAAACCATGCATGAACTTTTAGATATCAATCCAGAAAATGTGCATGCCTTAAACTATATTGGGTATACCTATGCACTTCGAGGAGAAAAATTTGATATTGCAGAAAAGTTCCTGATAAAGGCTATAAAGCTAAAACCAAACGATGGTTATATTCAAGATAGTTATGGGTATTTACTCCTTCGCAAAGGGAACCTGAAAAAAGCTCTCTTAGAACTTGAGAAAGCATTCAAACTCAAACCAGATGAAGCAATCATTGTGGAACATTTGGGTGATGCTTATTTAAGAAACAACATGAAACAAAAAGCTCTCCAAAGATATCAAGATGCAGCAGGACTTTATACAGACCCAATTGAAAAAGAAAAAATAGAAAAAAAACTAGAACAGCTAAAAACTTCTTTAGAAAAACCCAGAACACCTGCTACAAAAAAATAATTCAAATTATATATAATTTACATTTTAGAAAAAATAAGAAGTAATCAATATCATGTGCATAATCCGAGATATTGCATTTAAGTTCTACTGCGACAACCAATCTGCGGCGCTATTGCAGCGTACTCGAAGATTTTTAAGCTCAACATATCGCCCTGGATATGCCTCGCTTAAAAACTTTTGTGCTCGCTTCACTAGCTTGCATCTTGCTTGTCTCGCTACTAACTTAAATGCAATATCTCGGATAATCAGGTGGAACCTTTGTTTAATTTCAGTGACTTTAGCTTTCAGTGGATGCGCTCACAGGAAAATACAGAAACCCTTTACAGCTGAGCAGGCAAAACAAAGTCTTTTAGAAAAGTCACAGAAAATTCAAACGGTAAAAGGGAGGGCTTGGCTGTACATCAAGACACCACAAGACACACTTTCTTTTCCTGCTCTCGTTGCCATTGATCGTAATAATCTCAAAACACCTCTTTTAAGAATAGAAGCAATAGACCTCTTGGGAGCAACCCATGTGTTGCTTCTGTTGGACTCAAAAGAAGAATTTCACTGGATTAATCTTGATAAAAAAGAAAGAAAAAAATTAAAAAAAGACTGGTATGGAATACCATTAAAATATTTACCTGATCTTATTTTAGGATTAGCTGCCCCATCAGAAACGGATCATCTAGTTCAATATGAATTTGAGTGGATCGACCCAGGTCCTCAATTAGCTTTATCTAAGATAGAAGGACAAATACAACCGGAGCTTTTACGTCTGGAGCGGAAACGTGTCGAGCAGCCACCTGAAGCCTTGGCGAGGGGTAGTGACGCGAGCGGATCTAATCTGGACACGACAAGGTCCAATGTAAAAGCGACACAGTATAATGAAAAATATATTGTCACGTATACACATTTTAAAGACAAAGCTGACTTTTATTTAGCAAATAAAGTTACACTTCGTGTTGTGTCAGATTTGCGTCCCAACTTGTCGCTTGCACAGCAGATGTCGTCTCGTCCAGATTGGATCCGCTCGCGCTCTCACGCTCCACACGTTTCCGCTCCAGACGTAAAAGCTCCGGCAAATCCTCCGGAAAACTCAAAAATAGAAGCATCTATAGAATGGAGAGAGCGCAAATGGAACGAGGAAATTCCATCTGAGGCTTTTTTACAATAAATTTCCTACCAAAGCACTTGACCTCTTCTTTTGATTTAAGTTAAATAGCAGCATCTCACGGAGCAATTACAGTCTGAGCGTGTATGTGATGTACATGCAACAAAATACCGGAGCATTCACGTGATGTGAATGCGACAAAATATATGATTACTTACATAATTCGACGTTTGATTTACACAATTCCAATTTTATTAGGTGTTGCTTTTATTATTTTCACTCTTTTTAATTTAGTGGGAGGAGACCCAACATATCAAATGCTCGGAAAACACGCTACAGTCTCACAAATTGAAGAATTAAGACATGAGTTAGGTCTAGATAAACCTCAATATCTACAGTTTGTTGATTACTTAAAACAAATTGTAACTTTTGATTTTGGTCGAAGTTATGCAACCAAACAACGTATTTCAAACATGATATTAAATGGTATACCCGCATCTCTATCCTTAGCAATTCCTGCTTTCATTGGAGAAACTTTTTTAGGATTAGCGCTGGCACTTTTTGTTGCTTTTTTTAGAGGGACTTTTTTAGATCGCACCGTTGTTGTATTTTGTGTTGTAGGAATGAGTGTCTCAGCCCTTGCTTATATTCTTTTTGGACAATATGTGCTTGCTTATTGGTTAGGACTTTTTCCGATTTCAGGTTATGACCCTGATCCCCTCCTACGTCTTCAATACATCGCTTTGCCTGCACTAATATGGATCACGGTTAGCTTAGGAATCAATGTTCGTGTATTTAGAACTTTTGTATTAGATGAAATCAACCAAGACTATGTCCGCACTGCACGCGCTAAAGGCCTCAATGAGATAAGAACTCTATTTAAGCATGTCCTTAAAAACGCACTGATACCTGTGATCACGTATGTTGTCATCCAAATACCATTTTTAATTACAGGATCTTTTTTGTTAGAAAGTTTTTTTGGAATTCCAGGACTTGGCAGCATTACTATAGATGCTATTCACAATTCAGATTTTCCTGTAATTAAAGCAATGACAACTATTGAAACTTTTCTTTTTATTTTTGCGAATCTTATTACAGATGTTTTATACGGTGTGGTAGACCCCAGAATAAAATTTAAATGAGGACCAGATGAATTCGCTTTGGGTAGATGCTTGGAACAGATTAAAACAAGAAAAACTAGCTCTTTTTAGTTTAGGAATTATTTTACTTTATTCCCTAATTGCTCTTGCAGCAAAACTTGGATTTCTAGCTACACCTTGGGATGTAGAAATTGGAGCAGCCTACTCACCTCCTTCATTAGAAAGTTTAAAACATATATTTGGTACAGATATTTTTGGAAGAAGTGTTCTCTATAAGGCTTTACACGGAACAAGAGTTGCCATGAGTGTAGGACTTGTCAGTGCGTTAATTGCAACTCCTATTGGTGTTGTCCTCGGTTCAGTTGCTGGATATTTTGGTGGGAAAATTGATGAGGCAATCGTTTGGTTTTATACTACGATTTCTTCCATCCCTAGCATTATGCTTCTTATTGCTATTGCATATGTTTTAGGAAAAGGAATTTATTCTGTATACATTGCTCTCGGTGTAACAAGCTGGGTAAGCTTAGCACGTCTTATTCGTGGAGAATTTATGAAGCATAAAACCCGAGAGTATGTCATTGCTGCTGAAAGCATTGGAGCAAATCATCTCAAAAGAATTTTTAAACATATCTTCCCCAATGTTATTCACATCGTCATTATTAATGTCTCACTTCAATTTCAAATTGCAATTAAGTCAGAAGTGATTCTTTCGTATTTAGGATTAGGAGTCCAGGGACAACCCAGTTGGGGTGTCATGATTGATGATGCAAAACTAGAACTTGCAAGAGGTGTGTGGTGGCAACTAACTGCTGCCACGATTGGTATGTTTTTTGTGGTATTAGCTTTTAATATTTTAGGCGATGCTTTAAGAGATGCTTTAGATCCAAAACTAAAGAGCCGAGCGTAATATGGAAGCAGAAAAAATTTTAGAAATAAAAAATTTAACCACTCAATTTAATACTCAAGAAGGAACTGTTATCGCTGTCGATGACATTAGTTTTTCAATTTATAAAGGTAAAACATTAGGGATTGTAGGGGAATCTGGCTGTGGCAAATCTGTTACATCACTTTCTATCATGCGTCTTATTCCACAACCTCCAGGTGAAATTGCTAAAGGTGAAATCCTCTACCGAGGACAGGACCTCTTAAAACTTTCAATGTCAGAAATGCGAAAAATTCGTGGGAATGAAATTTCCATGATTTTTCAAGAACCCATGACTTCATTAAATCCTGTTTTTACAGTTGGAAATCAAATCATGGAAGCCATCTTGCTTCACCAAAAAGTTACAAGAAGAGAAGCTAAAAACAAAGCTATAGAAATGCTAAAATTAGTTGGTATTCCATCGCCCGAAGAACGTATTAATGATTATCCTCACCAACTCTCCGGTGGAATGCGACAACGGATAATGATTGCCATGGCTCTTTCTTGTAATCCCAATGTACTCATTGCTGATGAGCCGACAACCGCTCTAGATGTTACAATTCAAGCACAAATTTTAGAACTCATGAAGGGGCTGCGTGAAACTTTAGGAATGGCGATGATTTTAATTACCCATGACTTAGGGATAATAGCAGAAACAGCTGAAGAAGTGATTATCATGTATGCAGGAAAAATTGTAGAACAAGGACCAGTAAGAGAAATTTTTGCACATCCTAAGCACCCCTATACAAGAGGGCTTTTAAATTCCATTCCTAATGTAACAGGAGCCGAAAAAAATAGAAAAAAAAGACTTGAAGCCATTCCTGGCATTGTACCAAGCTTATTAGACTTGCCGCATGGATGTAGATTTCAAACACGTTGCCCTTACGTAAAAGATCGATGTGGGCATGCTGAGCCCAAATTAAGAAGTATTGCTACCGCTCATGAAATCGCTTGCTATGAGGATTTATGAATATGAACCAAACTCCACTTCTTGAAGTAAAAAATCTAGTTAAAAATTTTCCTATCAAGGGTGGGATTTTTTCAAGAGAAGTTGCATCCGTAAAAGCTGTTTCAGATGTAAGTTTTGTTATTCAAAAAGGTGAAACACTGGGGCTTGTTGGTGAGTCAGGGTGTGGGAAGTCAACATTAGGACGGTGTATTTTAAGACTCATTGAACCCTCCTCAGGACAAATTATTTTTAATGGTCAAGAAATTTCTCAGCTTCCACAACCAGACATGCGAAAATTGCGCCGTCGCATGCAAATTATTTTTCAAGATCCTTATGCCTCACTTAATCCACGTATGACAGTAGGAGATATTCTTAGAGAGCCCTTAGAAATCCATGGCCTCTATAAAGGTCAAAGAAATGAGAGAGTTTGCAAATTATTAGAGCTTTGTGGTTTAAGAGCTGAAGCAATGAATCGCTATCCCCATGAATTTTCTGGCGGCCAACGCCAACGCATTTGTATTGCTAGAGCATTAGCTGTTGAGCCTGAGTTTATTGTTTGTGACGAGCCTGTTAGTGCATTAGATGTTTCAATCCAATCTCAAATATTAAATCTCATGATGGATCTGCAAGAAGAATTTAAGCTAACGTATCTTTTTATTTCACATGACCTAAAAGTAGTTGAACATGTTAGCAACCGTGTAGCGGTCATGTACTTAGGAAAAATAGTAGAAACCGCTAGCGCAGAAGATATTTATGCTTCTCCAAAACACCCTTATACAAAAGCACTGCTTTCTGCAGTGCCCATTCCAGATCCTCAATTTAAAAAAACAAGAATTATTTTACAAGGAGACGTGCCAAGCCCTATTCATCCACCTTCTGGATGCTACTTTCATCCGCGCTGCCCCATTGCTCAAGAAAACTGTAAGTTCTCCTATCCACCACTTGAAGAGCAGGCAGAAAAAACCCATTGGGCATCATGCTTTTATGCAGGAAAACTATAAACAAGCATTTTTTGCTCCAACTCTCCGGCAATATGTGCTGCAAAAGAAAAAATAATCTATCTAGCTATTCTAAATTTCCGATAAGTTTTAAGAGCGCATCTAAGGAGTTTGTCGAAAAAATAAAAAAACATGGCTTGCCCAAAAAGGGCCAGAAAAGGGCAGATGCGCGACGCCCCCGAAGAGACCCGACCAAAACGTACAAAGAAGTACGCTGCGGGAGTGCAGCGAATGGTTGATGAGGGCAACAAAGCAGATGGCTATTTTTCGACAGGCCCATAAAAAGATCGGGTACATTATGGCAGATACCGAGACAACACAGTATAGCCCTGTAAATATCACAAACCTAAAAGCTGGTATGCTTTTAGAAAGGCCGTTATATATCTACCTGTCTAGCAACAAT
>Ga0213870_1000057_pt1 | contig 56459 bp, 50 predicted proteins | sample WICALVC2017_Meta_FD_160119 | JGI IMG/M metagenome (GOLD analysis project Ga0213870, IMG submission 160119) | Freshwater microbial communities from subterranean cave lake in Wind Cave National Park, South Dakota, United States - WICALVC2017 | ecosystem: Environmental > Aquatic > Deep subsurface >...
ATTAGTTTCCGGCTATGGTGTTGCTCATTCATTTCGTGTCACGCAGATTGATCTGATATCTTTGCCGTCTTTGGATAGGAAAGAAAGAGTTTATTTCTTCCAGTATCTTTCCGGTCTCACTGATCCAGACGGATTAACTCATACATTCTTAACTCAGAGGCAATTTGTCAATACTGCCACTGTTGACTTTCCAGGCGTTGGGCTTATATACGTATATGATAAAATCTGACTTTTTGGCACGCGTGGCTGGAGGGTTTATATATTATCGTTGGCATCCTGAGGTTGCATTACGATATTTGCCTATTGTAGATATGATTAAATCAATCGGTTTAAAAGTCTCAGTTTTGGAAGTAGGTTCTGATGGTTTAGGTATCACGCCATATTTGAAGTCGCCTATAGTTGGAGCTGATATACACTTTAATAGACCTTTTCACCCTTTGCTTAAAAGAGTGAAAGCGGATGCAACCAGGCTTCCATTTGACGAACATTCATTTGATGTAGTGATAAGTGTAGATATGATAGAACACTTAGATAGGTACAAAAGGAAAAAGGCGATTGAGGAGATGGCACGAGTTGCAAAAAGATTGATTGTTATTGCTGTTCCCAGCGGCGCACACGCGCAAGCCGAGGATGCTCTACTGTATAAAGAGTATAAAAAAATTCATAAAGAAGGGTATCAATTTTACGACGAACAGATTTACTTTGGATTACCCAAAACGGATGATATGAAAAAAATTATTGAGTCGTCACTTAGCAAGTTGGGAAACGAGTTTCATCTGAGTGTTTTTGGCAATGAAACAATCGCATTACATAGATTTCTTATGAGGGGGTGGATGAAGAAAAACCCGCTGACTCAACTTTTTTTTCGAAAAGTGCTCCTTTTGGCAATTCCCTTTATGCGTCATTTGAATACTGAACCAACGTACCGGAAGATATTTCAAGTAACAATATCTAAGGCCGCATTCGTTAATAACATGATTGGTAGTAGATTGAACGATGCGGCACAAAGGGCCGTAATCCTAAATAACTGATACGTTATTTAGGAACGAGCCCTAAGTATGAAAATAGCAATTGATATATCACAAATTATTCATGAGGGATCCGGAGTCTCTCGATACAGTAAAAACCTTGTTTCTACCCTTCTGGAAGTTGATAATCATAATGAATATATACTTTTTGGATATTCATTGCGCAAAATTCAAGTTCTAAAAGAGTTTTATCTCAAATTAAAAAATAAACATTCAAGAGTATCGGCAAAATTGTTTCACTTCCCCCAAATAGTTATGGGCAAACTTTGGAATGGTATCCATACATTTCCTCTGGATCTACTCATCGGTAAGGTAGACGTTTTTCATTCATCGGATTGGATACAACCTCCCACTTCTGCAAAGAAAGTAACCACAGTTCATGACATGACCCCTTTTTTATATCCACAGTATTCACACCCAACCATTATCGCTGTTCAAAAAAGACGAATGGAATGGGTGAAGAAAGAATGTGATGCGGTGATCACTGATTCCTATGCGACTAAAAATGACTTTATGACACTTACGAATATGAGTGAAAAACGCATACACGTGGTATATCCGGGCGTTGAAGATAAATTCCGAAAAATTCCCACGAAAAATATTCTCCACATAAAACGGACATATAATATAAAGGGAAAATACTATCTCACGGTGGGTACTTTGGAACCTCGAAAAAATGCCCAAACTGCGATTGAGGCATATGAAACTGTTCGCAAGAAAATTGGTGAGGAGACGCCCTCGCTTGTGGTTGCAGGAAAAGAAGGGTGGGGGAATCATATTTCTACATCTAAAGGTGTGAAATTATTAGGATACGTGCCAGATCTGGATCTCCCGGCACTTTATAGCGGTGCGCAGGCATTCATCTACCCCTCATTCTATGAGGGATTCGGATTACCTGTTTTGGAGGCGATGGCATGTGAATGTCCTGTCATTGCATCGGATAGAGGGAGTTTGTCTGAATTGGTGAAGGGATGCGCACTCATCATCAACCCAGAAAATAGTGATACCATTGCACAGGCGTTGCTTACAATCCGGCAAAACAACTCTGAGAGGAAACGCTTGATTAAAAATGGTATTAAAAACGCACAGAAATTCCGCTGGGAAAATACTGCGCGTCAAGTTCTGAAGGTCTACGAAAAACTATGATAATTGGCATTGATGGTAACGAAGCGAATGTAGTCAATAGGGTTGGGATAGGTCAGTATGCGTATCAGGTGCTGATGCATCTGAATAAATATCAAATATCAAAGATCAAATATCAAAAAGAGAAGGTAAAATTCAAAATTTATTTAAAAACTGATCCTCTTGATGATTTACCTGACGAATCTGAGGAATGGAAATATGAAGTTTTTGGACCAAAGAAGTTATGGACACAGTTTGCATTACCTCTTCGTCTATTGTTTGGACTATCAAAGCCAGATGTTTTTTTTACTCCTTCCCATTACGCACCACGATTCACAAACATACCACAATATATTTCGATTATGGATATGTCCTTTATGCATTACCCAGAGTTATTTACCGTAAAAGATCGTACACAGCTGACACAATGGACAGCCTACTCAGCAAAAAAAGCGCATAAAATATTTACTATCAGCGAATTCTCAAAGAAAGAGATAGTAAAGTATTATGATATAGCGCAGGAGAAAGTAGTGGTGACATATCCGGGGTACGATAAAACCAAATATCTAATATCTAATATCAAATATCAAATAGGAGAGAAAAAACTTTTACAAAAAAAATATAATATTCACAAAGATTACTTGCTTTTTGTGGGTACATTGCAGCCGAGGAAGAATATTGTTGGCTTGATTAATGCGTATAAATTAATTATGCAAAAAGCTAAATATGGCCCGTTAAATCTAGTAATTATTGGCAAAAAGGGGTGGCTATATGAGGAAATATTTTCTACAGTTTCGAACCTTCAGATTGAGGATAAGGTACATTTCTTAGATTTTGTTCCTGAGAACGACCTTGCAGCATTCTATCGTAATGCCGCTTGTTTTGTACTACCGAGTTTCTATGAGGGATTTGGTATTCCGGTTATCGAAGCTATGGCATGTGGCTGTCCCACGATAGTTAGTAATGTTTCCAGCCTTCCAGAAATTGGAGGAGATGCCACGATTTGTGTAGATCCTTACGAAATCGAAAGCATGGCTTCGGGTATTGAATCAGTCTTGGGAAAAAAGGACTTGCGAAGATCACTCATTGAAAAAGGATTGCTGCGTGTGAAACGATTCAGTTGGAAGTCTTGTGCACAAAAAACATTAGATAATTTGATATAGAATGATATACTATGGGTATGTTTGAATTTCGAGATAGGATGGGCCGTAAGCTCACCAACGTGGAAGTTTTCGAGAAAGCGGTAGTTCGTCTGCAAAATATTACTCTGGATATGGTAATCATGGTGTTTCGTTGGGTAAGCCATATCCCCTTTCATTCAATTAGAAAACTTTGTTACAAATTTGCTGGTGTTAAGATAGGGAACGGCTCAACAATTCATATGTGGTGCTCATTTTTCGACCCAAGAAACATAACGATTGGGCAGGATACAATAATAGGAGATCATGCATTTTTAGATGGTAGAGACAAAATTACAATAGGAAATCATGTCGATATAGCCTCGAATGTAATGATCTACAACTCACAGCATGATATTGACGGTGTAGACTTTAAGGCGATTACCCGGCCTGTTATTATCAAAGATTACGCATTCGTAGGTCCGCGATCCATCATACTTCCCGGTGTAACTGTCGGAAAAGGAGCGGTAATCGCGGCTGGAGCAGTTGTAACAAAAAATGTTTCCGATTTTGCCGTCGTCGGCGGAATACCTGCTACTTTCATACGCGAGAGAAAAAATAAACACCCTCAGTACAGGTTGGGCAGAGCACGATTATTTCAATAATTAACCTTTGGTGTCTACCTAACACACCCCCGGTGTGTGTAAAATGTAAAGATGAAGCTTAGTATTATAATCGTCAGTTACAATACTCAAAAGTATACATTGGACTGTCTTACATCTGTCTATAAAGCTATTCAGTTTGGAAAGTTCGGTAAGATAACAGAAGTCATCGTTGTTGACAATGGATCAAACGATCAGACGGTACCAGAAATACGCAGACGGTTTCCAAAAGTAATACTTTTCGCAAATAGAAAAAATAAAGGATTTGCAGCAGCCAACAACCAGGGGATGAAATGCTGCCATGGCGAGTATATTTTGCTTCTCAACAGTGATACCACCTTTACCCCTGATACGTTGTCAACGGCTTTAATGCGTATAAAGAGTAATCCAAAAGTTGGTGTTTTAGGGTGTAAGCTTCTTTGGGCCAATGGAAGTTTACAGCCTTCATTTGGTTATTTGCCACGACTCAGCCGTGTGGCCGCCTGGATGCTTTTTATAGATGATCTGCCTATTATTCGAAGTGTTTTAAAACCTTACCATGCTGTTCATCCTGGATTCTATACCAGAGAAAGGGATGTAGGTTGGGTGACAGGAGCCTTTTTCTTACTGCGCAGTTTTGTACTTTCTAAAGTAGGCTTCTTGGACGAAAAGGTTTTTATGTACGGAGAGGAAGTAGAGTGGTGTTATAGAATAGATAAAGCGGGTTTAAAGGTGTACTTTACTCCTCACATTACCGTTATCCATCACAAGGGAGCATCTTCCATAGGCAGCGACGCAGGAATTGTTGAGGAATATAAAGCACTCTTATATCTATTTGAGAAACACAAACCTTCATGGGAACTGACGATCCTTCGCGTGCTTCTTGGATGTGGCGCTTTGCTGCGCATCGTTCTCTTTGGTATAATCGGCAGATACGAGAAACGGATTCCCTACTATAAAAAAGCACTTCTTGTGGCTTGGGGATAACTTCCTCTCCCTATTTGCCGGATTCTTGCTCGTTTTTATACCTCTTTATCCCAAACTTCCCCTGTTTGATGCTCTACCTGGATATATTGTGAGAGTGCGGTTGGAAGATTTACTGGTGACGGGAGCAATAGTCATCTGGGTTTCTCAGCTTCTTGCCGGAAAAATAAAGTTAAAAGAGAATCCTCTCGTGAAACCCATTAGTCTCTACTTAATTGTAGGGATACTTTCTATGCTTTCAGCAGTTTTTGTCATTAACACTGTTCCTCGGGAGTCACTTCATGTAGGGAAGCTTTTGCTTCACTTTCTACGTCGGATTGAGTACTTTTCTCTCTTTTTTATCTTATTCTCAAGCGTCAAAAGCTTAAAACTTTTTAAGGCATTTATTGGGCTTCTTGCACTCACCACGTTGGCAGTTTCCTTCTATGGTTTTGGACAAAAATATCTATTCTGGCCGGCGTTTTCTACCATGAACAGGGAGTTTTCAAAGGGTTGGGTTCTTTACCTTACTGAACATGCGCGAGTACTTTCAACATTTGGTGGTCACTATGATTTAGCAGCATTTATAATGATGGTCCTTGTCCTATTCTGGAGCCTCTTTTTCGGTGTCAAAAAGTGGCTTTTAAAGATTGGTATTTTTGTTCTTATTGCCGCAGCTTTTTGGACTCTCATTCTCACCGCGTCAAGGACATCATTTATTGCCTACCTCGTGGGTATTATCGTCATGTTTGGGGTCTGGACATTTAAGAAAGGTATCAAATGGTCAGTACCCCGCTGCGCAGGCGTACTAATCCTTTCCGTCATCGTAATGCTCTCGTTTGGAGATCTTTCCGAACGTTTCACCAAACTACTCAAGATTGATAGAAGAATTGAGGGTATCAAATCACTTTTATTATCTCCTATTGGAAGACGACCCAGCGGGCGTGCGGTTTTTTTAGAAAATAACCCGGATGCCTTATCGCAAATAACATCAAAAAGTGATCAACCACCTACACCTCTTCGCCCGAGCGATGTTTTCCAGGATATACCGCTTGTTATTCCTTCGGCATCTGGAGGGAGTGAAATTGTTGCACGAACGTATTCACGAACCGCGTTCCAGTATGATCTTTCAACCGCAATACGCCTTGATGCGTTGTGGCCCATGGCCATTGCGGGGTTTAAGCGAAATCCTATTGTTGGTAGTGGATATTCCACGCTTAATAAGCAGCAAATGACTGATTTCACGGAAGCGGAATCGACAGATAATGATTTCTTAAGAACTTTGGGGGAAACGGGAATATTAGGTTTTATGGCTTTTTATGGAACTGTACTTTTGGTGGTGTATCTAATATTTCGAAACCTCAATGCACTTTCTGATCCGATTCTCACCAGCGCATCAATAGGACTTATTGGTTTGATAGCTGGACTATTGGTAAATGCGCTCTACATTGACGTATTTGTCGCCTCCAAAGTAGCATTTTCTTTTTGGGCGTTTACCGGACTGGTTTTAGGAGGTGTAGCCGTATCACGAAGACTCAATTATGGTGATACTCCTGTACCACCACCACATATACCGGATCTTTCAAATAGTATTTTAGTCGTCAGACAAAATATCCTTCGATTTTTCAAAAGTGATAAATTTTTTCTGCTCATAATTCTTTTGGTCGCTTTTGTCGTGAGATTGTACAAAATAAACGAGCCCCTGGCTGATTGGCATTCATGGCGTCAGGCGGATACGTCTGCGGTCACAAGAAACTTTGTTCGTCACGGGATCAATATTCTTTATCCTGTATATGATGATTTATCAAATATAGCATCAGGAAAAGACAATCCAAATGGATATCGATATGTTGAGTTTCCACTCTACAATGCGTTTGCAACAATTATTGATAAGCTAGCCATTGGAGACACCGTGGAGTTTTCAGGCAGGTTTGCGTCAATACTGGCTTCATTGGGGACCATAGCATTTCTATTTCTTCTCATGCGAAAACACCTGGGGCGTATTCATGCTATTTGTGGGTCATCATTTTTTGCTCTTATCCCATATAGCATTTTTTACTCACGTGTGATATTGCCGGAGCCTTTTCTTGTTTTTACAAGTACCGGAATGATTTACTTTTTCGATCAAATGATCGAAAAAATGGTTAATGGTCAATTGTTAATGGTTAATTGGAAAGGAAAGATTAAATTTATTGCACTTCTCTTGTCGTCTTTGCTTTTCACAGCGTCATCTTTGCTTGTAAAGCCGTATGCAGCGTTTCTTTTCCTTCCTATGGTGTATCTGTGGTTTAGAAAGATCAAGATTACCCCCCTATCTATCATTGGGTTATTGGGTTACTGGGTTATTGGGTTATTACCCTTTGTCTGGTGGCGGTGGTGGGTTGGTCATTTCCCAGAGGGCATACCGGCCTATGCATGGTTACTCAATGGTGACGGTATACGTTTTAAAGGAGCATTTTTCCAATGGATATTTGCGGATAGGATCGGGAGGCTAATTTTGGGGTATTGGGGTATCACGATACTTGTGGCCGGCATAGTTGCAGGAAGACGTAAAGCGGAGGGGTGGCTATTTCATCTATGGGGTGTGACGATTCTTTTGTACCTTTTTGTTTTTGCCACAGGAAACGTACGTCATGATTATTATCAGGCAATTACAATACCTATTATCTGTATATTTTTGGCAAAAGGCATGGTTTTTCTCTATGAAGCGACTCGTGAAAGAGGAAACAAATGGATAACTATCCCAACATTTGCCGTTGTTGTCGTGTTTTCCCTCATGTTTGGTTGGTATCATATACGGGATTTCTACAACATAAATCATAGGGAAATCGTTGAGGCAGGTGCTGCATTGGATCGTATCGCTCCTTCTGAGGCATTGGTAATTGCTCCTTACAATGGAGATACTGCCTTTTTATATCAAACGGGACGTGCCGGATGGCCAATCATGCAAAGATCTGTCGAAGATATGATCAAAATGGGCGCGCACTATTACGTAAGCGTAGACGCAGATCAACTTACTAAAGAGCTCTATAGAGATGCGACCATTGAAGATCCTTTACTTCGCAAATACAAGCTTGTGAGTGAAAAAGACAGTCCTTTCGTGATCATTCAACTCGTACCTGACAATAAACTGCCAAGGTAAACTCCATAATGAAAATTTTGATGTTGACGCCTTACCTGCCCTATCCCCTTTATTCGGGAGGTCAAATTCGTACATACAATCTTCTTAAGCACCTTTCAAAAAAACACTCCATTACGCTTTTTTCTTTTATAAGAAACAAAAGTGAGGTAGAGAGTGTGGGTAAACTGAAAGATTTTTGTCAAGACGTGAGAGTGTTTATGAAACGACCTCCCTGGTCTGTGACGAGTCTCGTGCTTTCGGCTGTATCAGTATACCCGTTAGTGGTCTGCATGTATCTTAAAAACGCAATCAAAGAGCAAATTCAGAAATTGGTATCCAGCGAACATTTTGATCTCATTCATGCCGAGACGTTTTACGTCATGCCCAACATCCCCAAAAATAGTATCCCGACCATCCTGGTTGAGCAAACCATTGAGTATCTGGTATATCAGCATTACACAGAATCAGTGAGATTTCTGCCCCTTAAAGCACTTATGAATTTTGACGTAAAAAAAATACGCTTTTGGGAAGAAACATTCTGGAAGCGAGCCAAGCGTGTCGTTGCTATGTCAGAGCCAGATAAAGAAGAGATGAAAAAAATTGTCCCTTCCCTTACTGTCGATTTGGTACCCAATGGGGTCGATACTGTCTTTTTCAAAATGAAAAAAAATAGAGGGCATAAAAATCCAACTGTTCTTTTTGTCGGAAATTTCAAATGGTTACAAAATAGAGAAGCGGTTGAAAAACTTGTTTCTACAATATGGCCACTTATTAAAAAACGTTTACCATTTGCAAAATTGTGGATAGTTGGAAGGTCTCCACCCCAAAAAGTAATTGAATATTCATCTCATTCTATAAGAGTTTCTGAAAATATAAATGATATAAGAACTGCATATTATGAAAGTGATGTATTGCTTGCGCCAATATATGGTCCAGGTGGTACACGATATAAAATTTTGGAGTCAATGGCGAGCGGGTTACCCGTTGTGACCACAACAACCGGTATTGAAGGTATTGGTGCATTACATGAGCGTGACGTGTTAGTCAATGATGATACGGTAGGTATGGCGCGGGAAACTATTAGGATTCTTACCAATAAGAGTCTTTATTACACTATTGCCAAAAATAGTCGACGATTAGTAGAACAGCAATTTAGCTGGAAAGAGATTGCCAAAAGACTCGATACTATATATGAGTATGCCGCATATGAAAAACGTTCATAAATTATCAGTTGTTATTGTAACGTATAACAGCTCCCGTTTTATAGTACCGTGTATTAACTCAATCTTGAAAAGTAGTTACCCAAAAGACAAAGTTGAGATTATTGTGGTAGATAATGCCTCTGAAGATAACACCGTATCCGTGATCAATCAGGCATATCCTCAGATAAGATGTATAAAAAACGAGAAAAATATCGGTTTTGCAATGGCAAACAACATAGGAATCAAAAAGACCTCCGGAAAATATGTGCTTCTACTTAATCCTGACACACGAGTGGAAGAAAAGACACTTTTAAGTATGGTATCGTTTATGGAAAGCCATGCTGAAGGGGCAGTTGCGACTTGCAAAGTGCTTCTGACAAACGGAGAACTTGATGATGCAAGTCACAGGGGATTCCCAACACCCTTAAACGCTCTCTTTTATTTTACAGGGTTAGGCACGATTTTTCCCAATAGCTCATTTTTCAATGGTTACCATTTGGGATATAAATCTTTGAACGAAACACATGAAATAGATAGTTGTGTGGGTGCCTTTATGATGATTAGAAGATCTGTGGGTGACAGTATTGGTTGGCTTGATGAGGATTACTTTTGGTACGGAGAGGATATTGATTTTTGTTATAGAGTGAAAATGAAAGGATGGAAAGTGTATTTTGTACCCTATTACTCTGTTGTACACTTCAAAGGTGCTTCAAGTGGAATTAAAAAGCATTCGGCGACCATCACTACGGCGTCTAAGGATACAAAACGTCGTGCAGTGCAGGCCCGTTTTGAAGTAATGGAAACGTTTTACCGTAAACATTACTTGGGAAAATATCCTTACTGGTTGATGAGATTTGTTTTTTGGGGTATAGCGGTAAAACGGTGGTGGGCTTTTAACTTTATGCACAATTAAAACAACAGGTGCAAAGCCCTGCCTGCCGGCAGGTATTCCACCTGTTAGGTGGAAAATGTTATAGGGATATGAAAATTGGAATTGATGCACGATTATATACACAAACTGGAGTCGGTCGTTACATAAGAAATCTTATCCAAGAGCTTTCAAAGTTGGATAGTGAAAATCAGTATATTGTGTATCTTCGTAATAAAGAATTTGTAAATTTCAGCCCCCCAAATGCACATTGGAGTAAGAAACACCTTGATGTACCCTGGCATACTATACGTGAGCAGCTGGCAGTGTCGTATCTTCTTGCCAAAGATAGGTTGGATATAGTCCACTTTCCATATTTCAATATTCCGATTTTATACCCTGGTAAATTTGTTGTAACCGTACACGACCTTATTGTTGATCACTTTGATACAGGGCGGGCAAGTACATTACCGAGCGTTCTGTATAAATTGAAGCGAATCGGCTATCACATTACACATCAAATTGGACTTAAGAAAGCCTGCGCGATTGCAGTTATTTCAGAGACGACAAAACAGGAAGTAGAAACTCATTATGATATTGTTGCAAATAAAATGATAGTAACCTATGATGCATTGGATAGTAACTTTAACAAAGTAGTAGCCTTAAAAGCGAAAAGAAAAATAAGGTATAGTTTTGCCTATATTCTTTGTGTAGGCAATGCCTATCCCCATAAAAATGTTGAGGGATTGCTGCATGCATTTGTAAGGATAAGAAAAAAACACGACGTGAAGCTGGTACTGGCTGGTGACGACGGGTTTTTTTATCCACGTCTAAAAAATACAGCTCACAAACTGGGTATCGACAATGACGTCGTTTTTTTTGGTAATGCTAACGATACAGATTTGGTGGATCTTTACTCATATGCAAAGTGTCTGGTATTTCCCTCGTACATGGAAGGCTTTGGACTACCCAATCTTGAGGCACTCGCATGTGGATGTTTGCCTGTTGTTTCAAAAATACCAGTATTTGAGGAAATCTGGGGTGACTTACTGCCCAGTTTTGATCCCTACAATATCAATGATATGGTTTCGGTTATTTCTGATGTAATTATATTACCAAAGCATCGTTATCGCGATCGTGTTCTCAAAGCAGCAAGACGTATCCATGACTTCTCCTGGAGAATAACCGCTGAAAAAACTCTTGCTATGTACGAAACTGCGGGTTAAATAAACATTATGTTGATAGACCAGAATCTTCCTATTTACTAAAGGTTGTTTTAGCAATTGAAGGCGTGGTCATTAGTGTCATCCGCAGGTATTAATGAGGATTTTTAGGAAAGTATTTTGGTTTCTTTTTCTTTGAAAAAGACTCTTCCATTTAAAATAAGCCATGCCCATAAAGGCACAAATTCTATTATTTTTCCCTCAACTGTTTTTGCAGAGGAGTAGTTTTTCGTCAATACTATTCCTTTTTCAAGATTAAACTCCTGCAACGCTTCAGCCATACTTTCAACTTCCCGATCGCGCACCTGATCCGTATACGAAACATTAACCAGCGAAAGATCAGGATTAAATACGACAAAATCAACCTCTTTTTCTTTTCGGAAGTAATGTATGGCCACATTGTTTTTTGCAAGCTCCATGTAGACAATATTTTCGGCGCACTGGCCTAAATCTGGACGGAGATTGAGCGTGTTAAAGTTGCGAAGGCCATTATCTACGACATAAAGCTTTATAGGACGGCGCACATCTTGGGTTTCTTTAGTTTTATATGAAAAGTGTCGACTCTCAAACAGAAGGTAAGATTTGTAAAAGTATTCTAAGTATGTTTTGACTGTATCGACCGAGAGTCCTTGTGGTTGCCCTAAGCTCCGATATGTATGAGTTTTGGTAAAGTCTGCAAGAACTTGCAGTCCTAATACTTCTATTTCTCTTGGATTCCGTATATTGTTAGGATTTATGACATCCCGGGTAAGGGTGTCTCGATAATAACCATTGGCTATAGCGCTTTTACTTTCAGGGTTTTTTGCCAGTACTATTTCTGGATAGCCGCCTTCGTATAAGAAGTTGCCTAAGTGGTGTAGTATGCTTGTGGTTTGACTGAAATTAGCATCGCGTATATTTTCTATGGTGTCACTCCCTTTAACCTCAACATTGTGTACTAACAGATACTCATAAAAATTGAACGGATATATATCAAATTGGACATTACGGCCCGTCAGAAGGGTAGCCGTTTCTGATTCTATAAGAGACCTTCGTGAACCTGACACAACAAATTTTATGTTCCTATTAAACTCATAATGGGTATGCAACCACCGATTAAAGTCTTTTACGCCTTGTAGCTCATCCAGGAATACATACACTTTTCCTTGAGGGTTGTACTTCTCCATGTAATACGCATAAAACTGTTCTAGTAGGTCAGATCCTTGTGAAAGATATTTTTGTACTAAAAGGTCTTCAAAATACAGGTAGAGGACATTTTTGGGATTTGTGCCTTCCTGTATTAACCTTCCCATAAGTTGACGCATAAGGGTGGATTTTCCAGACCTTCGAACACCTGTAAGTACGACTATGTGGCGTATATCCATAACCTTCCAGAGGCGTTGCATATACTTCTCGCGTGGTACTTTACCTACCCATTCGTCCTTGGTTGGGTCTTCAAAATGAGGATTCCACTTTTTTATGAGTAATTCTATCTCAGACGTTTCCATATAAGTTGTATTTTACAACAATATGCCTTTAGTGTCAAATATATTGGACATAAATAGGCTTAAGCTTCGACTATCCTGCAGGGTAAGCTTCACTTGAAGCTGGAAAGCAGCCTTACTTTGTATTGAGGCTAACTTTTGATAAACAATTTGTGCAAAATTACACCATCAGTGATACAACCACCGCCAGTCCAACTAAGAAGAACTCAGCCGGTCGAAGAGGTATCGCGTAGGTTCTGTTCTTATCTCTTCACTCCACGAGTGATAAAGTAACTGAAAAGGGCCAGCACGAGTAAACCACCAATTACCATCAGAATAAGTGATAACACAGGCTAACCACCCCCTCTCATCAGCCCGTAGGCTACACCATAGGCCCCAGCTAGACTCATGATTCCGATTAGCATTATGATCGGATTGAATAGGCTCATGCCCGGCACGATTTGGGCAATGACCATTCCTGCGAATACCAGGTTACCCCCACTCCATAATCTTTTCAGCAATCCGTCCTCGCTGGTCTTGGGTGAGACGCTTAGCCATACGATGACATGATACCACACCGACCAACCCAACATCCAGAGGGTATATTCTAAAACGAAGTGCAAAAGTTCATGTAACAGGGTAAACTATGGTAACCATTCATGAAAATTGCATTTGTTTACGATAGAGTCAATAAATTTGGTGGTGCTGAACGAGTTCTTCTGGCGCTACATAAAATTTGGCCTCAGGCTCCTTTATATACAGCAGTTTACAACCGAGAAAAAGCCGAATGGGCCGATGTATTTAAAGTTAATACTACATTTCTTAATAGATTCTCATTTATGTCGGACAAACATGAAATACTTGCACTTTTTACCCCTGTTGCCTTTGAATCTCTTTCATTTGAATCTTATGACATTGTTTTAAGTATTGCATCAGCTGACGCAAAGGGAATTAGTACCTCTCCCAAGACTCTTCATGTATGTTACTGTCTCACACCAACACGTTATTTATGGAGCGGGTTTGATGTATACAGACAGGAACCTGGTGTGGGATTATTCAATGGGTTTGCGCGGTCCATGATGAATTACTTTTTCGTACCATTGCGATTGTGGGATTATGTTGCAGCACAAAGACCCGATTACTATATAGCAATATCCAATCATGTAGCTAAAAGAATCCGTAAGTACTATAATAGATACGCGCAGACACTCTATCCTCCCGTCGATACATCCGTCTTTAGGCCAAAAAAGACTCCATCGGGAAACTATTTCTTGGTAGTGTCGAGACTAGTTCCGTATAAAAGAATTGATTATGTCATTAAAGCTTTTAATCGAATCAAAAAACCTTTAATAATTATCGGCAACGGATCAGATAAGTCACGGTTAAAATCCCTGGCAGGAAAAACTATTACGTTTATTGACGGGAATTTGACAGATGAGAAATTAGCTTGGTATTATCGGAAAAGCAGAGCTCTTATATTTGGCGGGGAAGAAGATTTTGGCTTAACGTCGGTTGAGGTACAAGCATGCGGAAGACCTGTTATTGCACTTGCCACAGGAGGGGTATCAGAAAGTATAATTCCCTCACAAACTGGGGAATTGTATGACATACCTACCGTAGACTCATTGCTTGCCGCGGTAACCCGATTTGAACAAAAATACTATGATAGCTCAAAATGCACTGAAAATGCCCGCCGTTTTGCAAAAGATACCTTTCAGAATGGAATGAAAAGTACTATCGAGAAATTATATAAAAACTGGAAGAAGGGGATATGAAAGCGGTAATTTTTGCCGGAGGTGTAGGTACCAGGCTTTGGCCATTATCTCGGAGAAGTTCACCAAAGCAGTTTGAGAAAGTGATTGGAGATAAATCTACGCTTCAGATTGCGGCTGAGAAACTTGCACCAATGATTGGATGGAGCGATATATTCATCTCGACGCAAACGCGTTACGAAAAACTTGTGGCTGCGCTTTTGCCAAAGCTTCCACCTGAAAATATCATTGGTGAACCTGAGCAGCGTGATGTGGGACCTGCTGTCGGACTGGCCCTTGTGCACATAAAGAAACGATTCGGGGACATACCCATACTCATCTTGTGGAGTGATCACATTGTAAAAAATACCAGTCGATTTACAGAAATCATTGCCGCAGGTAATGAATATATTTCACAACACAGGCAGAAATTGCTTCTTATTACCCAAAAACCAAGATTCGCGAGTCAAAATTTGGGCTGGGTACAGTATGGTAGTCAAAAAACCAAGATACAATCAATTTCCATTCATTCATTTGTTGGTTTTCATTATCGTCCCTCGCTGCCGCAAGCACATAAATTTGCAAAACTTGGCTCATACGCATGGAACTTAGGCTACTTTATGGTAACCACTTCATATCTTTGGAAACTCTACAAACTACATCAACCTAATATATTTGCCAATTTACAAAAAATCTATGAAGCTGTCGGTACTAGTTCATATAGTAAAGTATTGTCAATGATATATCCCAATTTCACTCAAATTTCTTTTGACAACGCGATTTTGGAGCAAATCGCACCTTCTCAAGCGGTTGTCGTCTGCCAAGATTTAGGGTGGAGCGATATTGGTGCGTGGGAAGCTCTCAAGGAGGCATTACAATCCCAACCTCACCAAAACGTCATAAAAGGGAAGGTGCTGGTCACCGACTGTACGGATTCACTTATCTATAATTATACAGATCAAATGGTAGTTACGATTGATTTAGACGGTCATTTGGTTGTTAATACAGATGACGTACTATTAGTTTGTCACAAGAACTCAGTTCCTAAGATCAAAAAACTGGTTGAAAAATTGTCTAGGTCAGAAAATAATCATCTAATATGAAAATTTTTTATTCAAATTTATATGATAATAGTTTTAAGCGTATGTTGGATTTAATCGGATCTGCATTTCTTATAATCATATTTTTCCCCGTAGCCTTGATGATAGCGCTTTTTATAAAGCTTGATTCCACAGGACCGGTGTTTGCAGACACTCCCCAACGCGTGGGAAAAGATGGAAGACTATTTAAGATGTATAAGTTTCGCTCAATGGTCGCCAATGCACATATGATGTTACGGCGTGATCCAACAATGAAAAAACTTTATGAACAGTACAAGAGAAACAGTTATAAATTGAGGGAAGATCCACGAGTGACTGCGGTGGGTAAATATCTTCGCAAACACTCTCTCGATGAAATACCGCAACTCATAAACGTGTTAAAAGGCGACATGAGTATTGTGGGACCCCGAGCATACTATCCTGATGAACTTATTAATCAACAGCGAAAATACCCTGCTACAAGATCGCAAGTAAAAAAAGTGCTTTCCATTAAACCAGGAATTACTGGATATTGGCAGGTTTCAGGCAGAAGTGAGGTAAATTTCGATAAGCGTATTGCGATGGATGCAAATTACGTAGACTTGCGTTCTCTATGGTATGATATAAAAATCCTTCTCAAAACACCGTTGGCTATGATTACTGGTAAAGGCGCAGTATAAAAAATGCAAGGCTTTACAAAAATAAACATACTTGGTGATAATCCCCCGCCGGTTGTTCAGATTGAGAAGAAGCCACATCCTTGGAAACGAATGAGTGGTATCGTAGGAGTGGTATTGGTTCTTATCATTCTTGGGATCTTTTTCATAGCTATTCCAGCCAGTGATATTTATCAGCAAATCCAAAAAACTTCGGCAGTAGCGCGGGATGTTTATACTGCCGCTAAAAACCAAGACCTGGAAAACTCAAAAGTGAAACTTGCAGCCTTAAAAGAGAGTCTTGTTGAAACACAAAGTAAAATTGCAAGATTAGGGTGGGTAGGGACAATTCCATTGGTCGGTGGCTACATCCGTGATGCGCAACATCTTGTGGGAGCAGGAATCGCCGGTGTTGAGGCGGGAATAATAAGTGTGGATACACTTACCCCCTACGCAGATTTACTAGGATTAAAAGGCAAGTCTACCTTTGTTGCAGGTTCTGCCGATGATCGCATCAAAACAGCTGTTGATACGTTTGATAAGATAGTGCCCAATGTCGATGTGATTGCAGAAAAAATCTCTCTGGCCGAAAAAGAATTATCACAGGTACAAGTTGAGAAGTATCCCGAAAAGGTTGGATCAGTTTCCGTCAGACCGCGACTGAGTAGTATTAAATCTGTCTTTTCAGAGACTGCATCTTTGTTTGTAGATGCACAACCACTTTTGAAACAAATACCACATCTAATGGGAAAAGGCGGAACTCGAAAGTATCTTTTAATTTTCCAAAACGATGCAGAACTGCGCGCAACAGGTGGATTTATAACAGCGTACGCAATTTTTAAAGTCGAAAATGGTAAACTGCAGGTTGAAAAAGCGGATGATATATATAAACTTGATGGCGCAAAACGCAAAAATTACCCAGCTCCCAAATCAATTCTGACATACCATCAGGGTGTCAATAATTTAAACTTACGCGATGCAAATCTCTCACCAGACTTTGCAGAATCTTTCAAATCATTTGAGTCCATGCTTTATGAATCGATACCTGAGTTCCCTAAAATTGACGGAATCATAGCTCTTGATACCAATGTACTTGTAGAAGCAATAAAGATTCTGGGAGAGTTTAACATATATGGAAAATCGTTTTCTTCAGAAACGGACCGGCGATGTGATTGTCCAAAAGCAATTTATGAATTGGAAGATTATGCCACAAGGCCCGTGGCATATGTGAGAGAAGACCGCAAAGATATCATCGGAGTTCTCATGTATCAGATTATGCAGCGCGCGATGGGAGTATCGCCATCACAGTATTGGGGACGACTCTTTCAAATGTTTCTTTCCGAGGCGCGACAAAAGCATGTACTCTTTTACTTTCATAATGAGGATGCCCAGAAGGGAATTGAAGCTCTTAACTTTGGAGGTCGAATCCAACAGGTATCCGGTGATTATCTCCATATAAACGACGTCAACTTTGCCGGAGCTAAAAGTAACTTGTTTGTAATCCAAAAGGTAAAGATTGATTCGCAACAAAACGGTTCTGATGTGCAAAGAACGATTATCATAAGCTATAAAAACCCAGCCCCTGCCAGTAACTGCAATCTTGAGGCGGGACAACTCTGTCTCAACGGCATTTTGAGAAACTGGCTTCGCATTTATACGCCAAAAGGCGCAAAGCTTGTTGATTTTGTTGGATCTGAGAAAGAGACGCAAACGTATGAAGAACTTGGGAAAACAGTATTTGAAGGGTTTTTCACTGTCAAACCGCAGGGAACCTCTGAGGTGAGAGTAACGTATACAATTCCTTCTGATGTCATTTCCGCGGAAAACTCAACTCTTGTTCAAAAACAACCAGGAACAAAGAATCCAGAATATACAATTCTCACCAATGGTCGGGCGACTGAAAAATTTTTGTTACAAACTGATAAACAAGTTACTCTAAAATTGTGATCCCACGGGCTTATAAAACAGAGGCAATTGTCCTCAAACGCGATAATTTTTCAGAAACTGATCGATTGGTGACAATCTTGACGCCACATCACGGTAAAATCCGCTGCATAGCAAAAGGAATAAAAAGAATTCATAGCAGAAAAGCACCGCACCTGGAACTTTTCAATGTAATAAGCGCATTTATAGTCAATGGTAAAACACTTGGTATTATTACTGAAGTGTCCACTGTAGAGACTTTTAGAAATATTAGAAGTGACTTGACGAAAATAGCCTATGCGTATAAGGCTGTGGAGGAAGTGGATAGGTTATGCGCTGAAGGAGCGGAGAATGCGGTGATATACAATCTTCTGCGTGATATTTTGTGGAAAATCGAACAGTCATATCCAGACAAACTTCTGTCTCTGAGCGAAAATTTCACTTTACAACTTCTTTGGGATTTAGGCTTTCTTCCGCGAGCCATAACACTCTCGGGTAACGCACTTGAACGGTTTTTGGAACGGGTTTTAGAGCGAACCCCCAAAAGTGCCGGATTCTTGACAAAGGTTGTATCGTAATCCTACAATTACTCCTTATGGATATTTTAGAAAAAATAGTCAGCCTTTCCAAACGACGCGGGTTTGTCTATCAAAGCAGCGAGATTTACGGAGGATTTGGCGGGTTTTGGGACTTTGGACCACTGGGCACTGCGATGAAAAATCAGATAAAAAAACTCTGGTGGGAGGAATTTGTTGAAAAGCGGGAAGATACGTTTGGATTGGATTCAAGCATCATTATGAATCCGCGTATTTGGGAAGCCTCAGGACACACAGGTAGTGGTTTTGCCGATCCTTTGAGGGAATGTAAAAAATGTCATCATCGTTTTCGTGCTGATGAATCACAAGAGGATAGATGCCCTGATTGTAAAGGAGAGTTAACTCAACCCAAAAACTTTAATATACTCGTTAAAACCTATATTGGACCGGTTGAAGATACATCAGCTCTTGCATACCTTCGTGGTGAGACAGCTCAGGCTATATTTGTGAATTTTACAAACATTATCGACAGCTTTCACCCTAAACTTCCATTTGGTATAGCTCAGATTGGGAAAGCATTCAGAAATGAGATTACACCCGGAAAATTTCTCTTTCGAAGCCGTGAATTTGAGCAGATGGAACTGGAATATTTCGTTTCCCCACAAAGCGATGAAGTGCAATTTTCATATTGGAGGCAGTATTGTTTGAAATTTCTCATATCTCTTGGATTAAAAAGAGATAATTTACGGTTCTATGATCACCCAAAAGAAAAACTTTCTCATTATTCAAAAGGAACAACCGACATAGAATACAAGTTTCCTTTCGGTTGGGCGGAACTATGGGGGATAGCAAGAAGAGCGGATTATGATTTATCACAGCATACCAAATTCTCAGGTAAAAAACTCTCTTATCGTGATCAGCTTACCGGAGAGGAGATCGTACCATACGTGGTGGAACCTTCAGTGGGAGTAGACAGATTATTTCTTGCGCTACTATCGGATGCATACAAAGAGGATGGGAAACGCAAGGTACTTGCACTTACTCCTCTTGTTGCGCCTATAAAGATTGCTGTTTTTCCACTGGTGGCCAACAAAGCTGCATTGCGCAGTAAAGCTCGCGAAATCTATATAGCACTTAAAAAACACTTTGCGACCGCGTGGGATGATCGGGGAAACATCGGAAAACGATACCTTTCTCAAGATGAGATTGGTACACCTTGGTGTGTAACGATCGATTATGATACGCTACGTGATAATACTGTAACAATCCGTGATCGAGATACTACAGCACAAATACGGCATCCTGTAGAGAAATTAACTTCTTATTTTGCCGAAAAGTTAGGTGAAACGTGTTTATGAACAGAAAGTATATCCTTATATCTATAATTATAGTTGTATTGTTGGCAGGTTTTGCAGCGATAAAACTAAGATCTTCTAAACAGCCTGATTCGATTGAACCAACTCCATCGCCCACTGTTGTACTACCAACTGTATCAGCTGATATTAAAGTTGAATTGACGCCTAAAAATGGAAATAGAGAGATAAGGCTTAAAATTTCTGGCATCACGGCAGATATTACTTCAATCGAATATGAACTTACCTACATGACTGGTGCAGGGCTTACTAAAGGAGTACTGGGTAAAATAACGTTGAAAGAAGGGGAACGAGAGGTTGAGCGCGATGAAGTACTTGGCACGTGTTCTAGTGGTCGCTGTGTCTATGATACTGGAGTAACGAGTGTTGATTTGACACTAAAATTCAATACAGAAAGTGGCGCAAGTGTATTTCAAAAGACGTACAGCTTTTAATGCAAACATTGGATATAGTCACACTTACCGTTGGACAACTGCAAACCAATTGTTACCTCGTAATTGACGGCACTACTTCTGATGCTCTCATTATTGACCCAGGAGATGATGCTGATTATATCGAGCGTATCATTTCCGATAAGCGCTTAAATCCCAAAAGTATTATAGCTACACACGGACACTTCGATCACATTTTGGCAGTTACCGAGCTGACTCTTGCCTATAAGATACCGTTTTTGATACACAAGGACGATGAATTCCTCGTCTCAAATATGCAAAATTCTGCAAAACATTTCGAAGGCATTGATGTAGATCCTCCTCCTCGTATCGATAAATTTATTGATGAGCTAAATTTGATAACAGTAGGATCGCATTCATTACGTGTATTTCATACACCGGGACATACACCAGGTAGCCTGAGCATATACAACAAAAAGCAGAGTTTTCTTATTTGCGGTGACCTGCTCTTTGCTGGTGGAGCTGTGGGAAGAACTGATTTTTCATATAGTGATCCTAAATTGCTTGCACAATCGCTATCAAAAGTGTTATTGTTATCGCAAGATACAATCGTTTATCCTGGGCATGGGGATCGGACAAAAATCGGCATTGAACGAAGTATCTATAATTGATATGTTATACGTCAATATCTCTGAGGCGACTCTGGAAGTTATTAAAACCTCCAAACGCATTCTCAAAAATGAATCAATCGTTGCCGCAAACCGTACCGCAATACCTGAGGGAACCATGGCACATGGCATCGTTTTTGCAACCGATTCGTTTCTTAAATTGATACAAGATCTATCACAACAATTAGATGTTAGCGGTAGACAGGATATAGCGCTTGCGATTACCAATTCTTCCACACAAGTAGCGAGATTTCAAATTTCTTCAAATACAACCGCCGCGCTATCTCAAAAAATTGTGGAACAGGCGAAAAAATCACTCGAGATTGATCTTTCTGAGTATGAAAATTTTTATAAAATTATTTCCACAACACCAGAGTCATCAACTATTTTGTTTACCACTATGCCCAAGACCACAATCTCACTTTGGATTGAGACTTTTGCAAAGATCGGTTGGCATGTACAAACTCTGACAACAAGAGCATTTGCGCTCCATGAAATAGTAAAACCTCTAATACCTATTGGCCAGCGCGTGTTATTTGCTGATTTATCTGGGAAAAAGGTGGAATACAGCGTATTTGATCACGATGGAGTGATTACAACACACGATAAGAAAATATCTAAGTCATTGGCGGGAGAAACCAAATCTTTTATCAAAAAGTTGACCCAAGACACTGAAACAAAAATCGATACTATTTATCTATCTGGTGAAGACTCAATAGGAGAAAACGCCCTAGAACTCTCAAAAGAACTTTCCGCTACAGTAGTGAAATTTAACGACGTGATGGATGAGCTTCTTACTTCAGTCAAGCTCACCTTTGATTCTGGCGGTACGCCGAAAGTGTTTTATGTACATACGTTAGGACTTATATTACATGGACGCGACAATGAATCTGCAAATTTTGCACTAGGGTTTAAAAAGCCGCATACGCCACCGGTAAAACCAGTTTCACAAGCTGAGAAACAATCACCTGAGCAGATACATGAAGAAAATGAAGAATCTCTGTCTGAGATACAGGAGCAAGAGAAGAAACAAGAGGTCATGCCGACAACACCTCCTTTAACCGTGCTGCCAAAAATTGTAGAGTATCAGACATCTGGAATTTCCCGTTACATATCTGCCAAGACTTTGCAGCTGATTCTTCTGTTTGTCGCAGTGGCAGCGATAGCGTTTGGCTTAATTATTGTTGTAGGAGGTGCTTCATCAGGTATCAAAATCCCCTTCTTAGCCGGTCCGACTCTGACCCCCACTCCTACCGTTGAGCCTACTTTTACCCCCACTCCTACCGTTGATCCAACATTAAAAAGAAGTGATCTAAAAGTATCAGTACAAAACGGTACAGAGCGAACCGGGTACGCCAAAGAAATTGCAGATTTTCTAGAATCAAAGGATTATGAGAAAGTAGCGCGGTCAAATGCCGAAGGAAACTTGGCACTGTCTGAAATTCATATAAAGGAAGCCAAACGGCCTTATCTCCCCACGATTATCGAAGATTTGAAAGATAAAATAGATACGACAACAGTCAAGACGCTTGAAGAATCCAGCAAATACGACGTCATCATCATCCTCGGGGAGAAATAAATCCCTTTCATCTGACTGATGTTTTGCCGAGAATTTTGGCTTGATCACGGAAATAATCTTTCAGCTGTTTTAAAGTCAGAGGCTTGATCATGCGTGGCAATTTGGTAAATCTTTCAACTAGGGTGAAATCGGATGAGAGCATAAAGGTCATCGGTTCGGAGCCGAATTTCAGCTCTGCTCCTCTTAACAGATCCCATAAGGAAAACTTCTTAAGAAGGAAATAAAGATCGACGAAATCTCTGACTTCCAGACGATTTCCGATAACAGAAAGTTTATTGACGGCGATATCAAACAGGCTGTCCACTTTCAAGCCAAGCGCGGATTGAATCGGTTTGAGTTGTTTAAAGGGGTAAGTACCGAAGTCAACTTTCAGCTCGTCTTTGCCGGGAAATTTCAGAAAGCTAAACAGAACGCGTTCTTTTCCAAATGTGCGGTATGTAAAGCCGAATTGTTTCGACCAATCCCGAAGAATACGTTTGAGCTCAACAAAGTCTATAACCTCTTTTGAGAAGAAGTCCAAATCTTCAGAAAACCTGTGCTGTAGATATACCGCAGACAATGCGGTCCCTCCCGTGAAATAAAAGCGTTCTGACAGATATTGGTTTTCTTTCACCGCGGCCAGGATGAGTCTTTGCGATACGGTGAGGTTTTGGTTTTTCCCCATATTAGTAATTCCATCAGGCGCTTCGGACCGGTGAAAAGATCTAGTCTGCTCCAATACTTTTTTACATGTGAAAGGGGTATCTTTTCGCCTTTACCAGGCCCGTAATTGATCATCCGCTCCAAAATCTTGACCCGTCCTTCCTCGGTTTTTTTCAGTTCTTTGATATCGTAATCCCAGATTGCAACCATAGCCTATGTATTGTAACAAAGCGCGATAAGCAGGGCAAATTTTGCAATGACTCCAAACTTGACGAAATAACAAGAAAGGGTTAGTCTGTGACTATGCAGCAAAATTTTGATCAGGCGGGTAGTCGATTAGACAGACCCAGAATAGACAATACGGGGTTGTTCGGTAGAAAATTTATGTACACACCTTACCATAACGCTCCACTTGATTTAACTCAGTTTACACCACGGACTATATCTGCCAAAAATCAACAGATAGTAGTTCCGAGTGGAGATTTTGAAATGATTATTCCACCGGATATGGATAAACATCCATCCAGTGCTTTTCATGTGAGTCTGGGGTATGATGGTTCTCTTATGTTAACACATGAATCTGATAGAAAGGTCAACCTAAAGGGTAGAAGATTCCTTGTAGTTAGAGAGGATAGACGTGGTCACGTCGATAAAGGGAAACTGGAGAGAGCGTTAAAAGCAAATAATTGTGATGCCGCTGTAGTCGTAGCGCTCAACACTGGATTGAGTGTCGCTAAAGAACCAGTTGCTTATAATATAGTTCTTGAGGCGTCACCCGATTTAAGTGGTGTAAGAGTGAGTTTAAGTCAAGGAGTTACTCCAGATAGTAATAAAGCGCTTGTGTTTTATACTTCACCGACAGGTATTGCCCGCAGTGCAGCGAGTGTAACGATTACACAACCCATAAGAAAAGATGCAACAGCACCTGCTAATTTAGAAACCACTCAACAACTAGGACCTGATAGGATTGATGCACCACCTACGTTCCAACATGAAAAGGTATTGCATCAGTTGGGTGGTAAGTACGTAACTGTTGAAACAGCATCTGGGACCGTTGAAAGTACTATGGGTCCAACAAACACTATATTTAGCGTTGGCATATGTACTACGGAAGGAAGCTGTGATATCAATGAAGACCATGCGAAAGTTGCCGTTTATATATTGCCAAATGGAATGCAAGTAGCAGATATGACGGTAAAAGACGGTTTGGGTGGTCATGATGCGGGAGACGTAGCGGCTGTTGAGGCAAACGATGGCGGATCGCGATACTTGGAAGCGCTCGCCAATGAAAATGGTCGGGATCAAAAGCCTAATTGGGAACAATTACAAGAAGAAGCACAACAGCTACAATCTACAAACCGAAAGCTAAATTTTGAGGCTGCACTTGGTTTGATACTGGCATCTAAAGTATTACAAGCAGAAAACTCGGCAGTATACAAATGGAAGCAAGCGACTCGAAGTAACGGAGGTAGTACCAGGTCGGGGGCATTACTTATAGGCAGTATGGCGTTTATTGCTAACTGTGGTGACTCAAGAACTGAAGTATTTGATGCGTCCGGATACGTCATAAAAGCAACAAAAGACCATTCGCTTGTGCAAGGACTCGTAGATACCGGTCAAATTACGCCACAAGAAGCTCTCACTCATCCAAATAGAAATACCATATACAAAGCGCTCGGTATTAAAGTCACAGCTCAAGCAGAGATGTACGAGGACATTCTTATGTGTCATATTCCTATTGGGGGAACCTTTGCAGTTCATTGCGACGGAATAAACGGAGGTTTAAGCGAAGTTCTTCCGGGAGAAAAAATAGGTCCACTTGTTGCAGATAAGAATGTTGAGGTGGGAAAAATTGCAAGAAATATCGTCCTACAAGCAGCTCCTAACAGCGCAGATAATGACACGATAATTGTGGCTAGAAGAATAAAATGAATATGGAAAACAATCTAAGGTGTCGGTGTAAGCCCGGAATGATCTATGCCCGGCGGAACAATCGGAGTTGGAATAACGGTAATTTTAAGGTATGGATATTGGTAGGGACAACTTCTGGGGTCAGATGCGGGAAGTGTAGGATCGCAGGTACTTTTTTGAATGCTGGGAGTACGGAAAATTTGGGCAAAAAAGGCAGAGGCATTGAGTATTCCCTGCTTGAGAAGTTCAATAGCCTTAGCAAAAATATTGTTTGAAGACCCGGTCAGTTTCATTCCTCCCGCTCCTGCCATCGCGGGAAGTATGGTAAACTCTTTCGATTGTCTCGTATTCAGTTCATCAGGCTCAGCAATCAAATCGGTTGGATCAACGGTAAAAGAATAGATATGTTTCCTGACTTCTATCATTTAGTGTCCTGAAAACCACAGTTATGCGATCACGACTGTTGCTTTAGTGCCCCAAAGCAGCATGTTTTGAGGCTAACAAAGTAGGGGTGATAGAAGTCGGGAAAAGTATTCTATCAACTGGTTCACTTGCCATGATCCTCGTCGTGGGGTCCCCTACTCGTACCACCCGTATCTAAAATTAAATGTATGGATCCCGAAGTTCGGGATGACTTCGTAAACTAGACGCTAGACGCTGATCTGCCTGTCTGCAGGCAGGTAACTGAACGCTCTTAAGTTCTTCTTGCCTATTGACAAGTGGTGATTCCCGTATCATTATGGATATAAATGGTGAGAAATGGTGAAAAATGGAAAAAACAAGATTTTCAGGTTCTCATGAGCCTAATTTATTAGATGGAAATCGCATTGCCTTACCTAGGCGTATTCGCGAGGCAACCCACGACCGACAAATAGTACTAACAACAGGTTTTGAGGTGTGCATTTTTGGATTTAACAAACAAGACTGGGAATCAATAACGTCTGCAGAACTGGGTAGACCGCTATTTTCTGATAAAGAAGGAAGAGATTTAAGGAGAAAGATGTATGCAAATGCAGCATATGTCGAATTGGACTCACAGGGTAGATTTGTGATACCAAGCGAAATGCTTGTTTATGCCAAGATTATAGATCAACTTGTCGTGATTGGAGCTGGTGATCATTTTGAGATATGGAGTAAGCAGTTGTGGGAAGCGTACCGGCAAGGTATTTGACTGAAAAGATTGAATCAGACTGCCTATGATTAAATCTTTTCAGTACCACTTACCGGTACTTTTGCCGCAAGTGCTGAAATATTTGGAAGTCAAAGTTGGAAAGAAGTACATTGATGCGACGTTAGGTGGGGGAGGATACACACTGGGGATACTCCAAATGGGTGGTACTGTTCTGGGAATAGATCGTGATATCGATGCAATTGATTATTTTAAAAGTAAATTTCCAATTTCAAATTTCCAATTTCAAATTGGGAGGGACGTATTTCTAGCGCGAGGAAACTTTGCAAGTATTGAGGAAATAGCAAAAAAGTACGGCTTTGCCGATGCTGCGGGGATAGTATTTGATCTGGGACTATCAAGTCACCAGCTTGATCAGTCGAAGCGGGGATTCTCCTGGCGCAAAGATGAAAAGCTTGATATGCGCGCGGACGAAAGTAAAAAGTTAAGCGCATATGAAGTCGTCAATAATTATAGCAAGGAAGAACTTTATGAGATTTTTACTAAATATGCTGAGGAGCTCAATTCTGGGGCAATTGCTTCAGCTATTGTTCGCTCCCGTTCCATAAAGGGAAAGATACCATCGACGGGGCGGTTAGCATCGATTATTGTGTCAGTTATCCCGTCAACCGTAGAGGCGAATAAGACATTGGTACGGGTGTTTCAGGCCATCCGGATTGAGGTTAATGATGAACTTGTAAATTTAAAGCGAGGATTACAGGGAGCCGTAAATGTTTTAGGAAAAGGAGGCCGACTTGTAATTGTCTCATACCATTCGTTGGAAGACCGCATTGTAAAAAGAGTACTGAGAGAACTTTCACGAAGTGGTGTATTACATGAAATAATTCGAAGACCAATAGTTGTCGATGAAAATGAACGAGTCAGAAATCCACGCGCACGTTCTGCCAAATTGCGAGCAGCTTATAAACTATGACTATACAATACCGTATCAAAATTACCCTATTGCTACTTTTTATTCTGACACTTTGTATTTTTCACGTCTTTATTCTAAATATTGATTCTACAGAAGGTGACGCACTGACTTTTTTATCAAAAGATATTTCAGAACTTGAGACCTACAATATGGACCTCGCAGCAACGGCGGCATCTGCATCTTCGATTGTCACGATTTCACAAAAAGCACAACAATACGGTATGGTAAGATCCACTCAAGTGGTATCATTGATCGCTCCACTCCCATTGGCATATACTGACAAATCCAACCTCTGAAACTATGCAGCGTCGTGCTTCTTTGGTTTTTGTAACGCTTACGATATTTTTATTTGCAGTTGTCATACGTCTTTTCAGTTGGCAAATTTTATCAGCGGAAAAACTTCAAGGATTAGCCCAGGCTCAGACCCAAAGAAGCTCTGCGATTACTGCAAAACGAGGGCGCATCTACTTCTCTGACGGATCTCCACTTGTATTAAATCAAAAAGCCTTTCAAGTATTTGCACAACCTGATCAACTCTCACTTTCCCATGATCAATTAAAACTTATTTCCAAATCCTTGGCAATTGATGAAGCAACAATATCTTCCAAAATTGAAAATAAAAAACTTAAGTGGGTGGCACTTAAAGAAAAAGTCGATCCTACTGAAATTGAACAACTCTATCAATCATCTATCAAAGGTATTGGATTTTCTGAGATATCAAAGCGTTATTATCCAGAGTCATCTATGGCCGCACATATCCTGGGTTTCGTAGGAAAAAACGCACAAGGAGAGGATCAAGGATATTTTGGATTAGAGGGTTATTACGATGCACTTCTTCGGGGCCAGGAAGGATTACGAACTCAGGAGGCAGATGTGCAAGGTTTTCCTATATTGTTGGGAGAACGACAAGATATACCAGCACAAAATGGAAGAGACTTAGTTCTTTCAATAGATCGGACTGTACAGTTTATTGCCGAGACAAAATTAAAAGAGGGAATTACCAAATATGGAGCAAAAGGCGCTACGGTTATTATCATGGAACCACAAACAGGTGAAATCTTGGCTATGGCCGGGTACCCATCATATGATCCAGCCGATTATGAACATTTTCCTACTAGTTTTTACAAAAATCCAACAATTGCCGGAAGCTTTGAACCTGGTTCAACTTTTAAGGTTTTAGTTATGGGTGCAGCAATTGAGAAAGGGAGTATTGCAGCAGATACAAAATTTGATGAGGGAGCACCATTAGAGATAAGTGATTACACGATAAGAACATGGAACAATAAATATCATGGTTTTATAACTACTGCACAAATACTTGAGTATTCTTCCAATGTAGGCATGGTGTTAGTTTCACAAAAAATAGGGAAAGATACTCTTTTACAATATATTGAAAGGCTCGGAGTTGGTTCAGCTACAGAAATTGATCTTCAAGAAGAATCATCTCCGCAACTTCGTGATAAAAATAAATGGTATGAGATTGATTATGCGACTGCATCATTTGGACAAGGAATTGCGGTAACTCCTTTGCAGATGGTCAGAGCAGTTGCTGCATTTGCTAATGGAGGCATGTTAGTGCAGCCTCATATTGTGACAGCAACCAAACTTTCTGATGGAACCAAAATTCCCGTAATTTCACCAACAATGAACCGGGTTTTTTCCAATGAAACGTCAGCAATAATCACTGAAATGATGGTAGCCGCAGTTGAAAATGGTGAGACGAAATACCTCAAACAGCCGCACATGAGGATTGCAGGAAAAACTGGCACAGCACAAATACCAATTGCCGGCCACTATGATAGTGAGAAAACTATTGCTTCGTTTGTGGGGTTTGGACCTGCCGATTCACCACGTTTTGTCATGCTCGTAACAGTAGTTGAACCTACGACGTCACCATGGGGATCTGAAACCGCAGCGCCGATATTTTTCAATATTGCAAAAGAGCTTTTTTACTATTGGGGTATCTCTCCTTCCTAATCTGATATAATAGCCACATTGATGGTGCGGCTTATTAAGAACATCTTTCACTATATCAGTGCGGTTCTTGCGACCCTCTATTATGGTTATCCAGCACGTTCAATGACGGTGGTAGGTGTCACGGGAACCGATGGAAAAACGACGACCTGTCATTTACTTTTCCATATCTTAAAGACTGCAAAAAAAAACGTTTCACTAATCTCGTCGGTTGAAGCGCGCATAGGCAATTCACATATTGATACAGGTTTTCATGTGACAACACCATCCCCATGGAGTCTACAAAAACTTTTTAAAAAAGCAAAGGATTCGGGGTGTGAAATAGTTGTCTTGGAAGTTTCTTCCCATGGCCTTGATCAAAACAGAGTTGTGGGAGCTTCAATTGATATTGGAATCGTCACCAATGTCTCTCATGAACATATCGATTATCATAGAAACTTTGGCAACTACTTACTAGCAAAATCAAAACTTCTCCATGGTACAAAAATTAGCATTTTAAACAGCGATGATTCAAATTTTGACGTACTTAAATCTCATACATCAGGAAAAGTTGTTACGTATTCAATTACGCAAAAAGCAAACTTTACTCAATCATCTTATACTCTTGCCCCCAAAATCATTGGGGAATTTAACAGATACAATTGTCTTGCCGCAGCAGCGGCAGCCAAGTATTGTAACGTATCAAAAAAAACAATAGAAAAGGCAATTAGAAACTTTCCTGGGGTTTTGGGGAGAATGGAGAAGGTTAAAATATCAAAGCCATTTACTGTTATTATTGACTTTGCACATAAAATTAATGCTCTAGAAAAGGCACTTAGTGCAGCACGCAAAACTACACGAAATAAATTAATTGTTGTCTTTGGATGCGCTGGACTGCGGGATAGAGTCAAACGACCGATCATGGGTGAGATAGCGGCACGACTTGCCGATGTTGTCGTTCTTACGGCTGAGGATCCCCGGACTGAGGATGTAAGAGACATTATCAATGAAATTAGCGCGGGCTGTCATAAAGAAGGAATAAAAGAGTTGTCTAAACACGATGTAAAAAGAATCGATCAAAAAATGTATAAAAAATATTTTTTTAAAATACCAGATCGACAAGAAGCAATTAATTTCGCCATACGAAAACTTGCTAAAGCCGGAGACACTGTTATTCTCTGCGGTAAGGGGCATGAACAATCTATGTGCTGGGGAACTCACGAATATCCATGGGATGAACGAAAAGCGCTTCAAAAGGCACTCTATGGTACAGTCAAAGCTTCTAAAAAAGTATCATAATTTGTGTCATGGGTTTGGTGAGAAAAAAGACACGTTTTCTACATTTGCGCTGAAAGGCGAAAACGTATCAAAAGTTGTTCAAGTTCATTCCAATACTGTGACTACACTTACCAATCCGTTGACGAAAAAGATAGAGGCTGATGGAATGATAACAAACAAGGTTCTCTATCTTTCAATCACCACAGCAGATTGTATTCCACTATTTCTTTATGCACCCAAAAAAGGCTTTGTCGGGGCCATTCATGCAGGATGGAAGGGACTGAGTCTTGGCGTTGTCGAAAACGCTATAACACAGTTGAGAAGCGTTGGAGTACGACCACAAGAGATTATCGCTTCAATTGGCCCTCATATTGGAAAGTGTTGCTACACAGTTGAAAAAAAACGAGTCCAACTATTTGAAGGAATACTGCCACTGAAAGAAGAACTGAGATATCAGAAAGATGATATGTGGCATCTTGATATTGGTTACGTCGCCAAAATAAAACTGGCTACAGCTGGTGTCAGAGAAGAAAATATTGATGATGTAGATATGTGCACCTCTTGCGATAAGCATTTTTATTCTGTACGCCGGGAAGGTGTTAAAACAGGAAGAGTAATAAATGTCATTGGAATTAAGAATTAACTATTGTAAATCTTGTAAATCCGGAGCTTTATGACAATTAAATCAAGGACCGTCCCTAAAAGGGCGTATTTTGTCGGTATAAAGGGTGTAGGAATGACAGCTGCCGCAGTTTATCTCAAAGAATCAGGTTGGGACGTCTTAGGATCCGATGTTTTGGACAAGTTTCCCACTGATACAATTCTTCAAAATTACAAGATCCCGGTTTTGGAGGGATTTACCAAAGATAATATAAAAGGATTTTTTGATGTCGTGGTGGTGACTGGTGCTCATGGAGGTATGACCAATATAGAAGCTCAAACAGCTTCTGAGAAAGGGTTGAAAACAATGATGCATGGGCAGTTTTTGGGAGAGTTGGCAAAAAACAAAATAGGAATTTCAGTTGCCGGAAGCCATGGAAAAACAACGACAGCAGCACTGGTGGCTTCTCTTCTCACTCACACAGGTTTGAATCCTTCATATGCTGTAGGTACCGCCGCAATCAATGATCTGGGTGCGGCCGGGCATTACGGAGGCGGGAAATTCTTTGTTTCGGAAGCTGATGAATATGTGACGTGTCCAGCGACTGATAAAACAGCCCGTTTTCTATGGCAAAATCCTTCTGTTATTGTTTTGACTAATATCGAGTATGATCATCCTGATGTGTATGAATCAGTAGAACACGTGTTTGACGCATTTATGCAATTTATTAAAAAACTTCCGCCAAACGGGACGCTTGTGGCCTGTATCGATGATGCAAACGCCTCTAAACTAATTTCAGAAGTTTCAGTTCCCACGATCACCTACGGATTTTCTCCCAGAGCAGATTACCACATTACCCACCGTTATACTGGTGACGGTGTCTCTTTTTTTACCGTTGGTCACAACACTGTTGAAATAGGTGAATTTATGCTCAAGATAGCCGGTAAACACAATGTGCTCAATGCTCTGGGTGCCGCTCTTGCCGTCCATGTGGTAGGAGTGAGTTTTGAGCAAATTAAAAAAAATATAATGAAATTTACCGGTACAAAACGTAGATTTGAATGCATATCGCAAATTGGAAACAATATTTTATATGATGACTACGCGCATCACCCATCAGAAATTAAAGCAACACTGAGAGCTTTCAGAGAGTGGTTTCCCAAGAGACGAATTGTGCTGATATTTCAGCCCCATACGTTTTCTAGAACCAAATCATTACTTCCTCAATTTGCTGACTCATTTAGCGATGCAGATATGGTAATGATACCAGATATATATCCTTCTGCCCGGGAACCCCATGATACACATATCTCATCAAAGATACTTGTGGCAAAAGCTTGCGCCCATCATAAAAACATACTATACACAAAAAACAAGGAAGAACTAGTGGGTCATCTCTCACACGCGCTCCTTTCAAGTGATGTCGTAGTTACCATGGGAGCAGGGGACATTTATCTCTGGCACAAAGATATTCTTAAAGTATTAAAAGAGGTCAATAAAACATGGATGTAGCAAAGCGAGAGGATCTAATTCAAAAACTTGGGGAACAGCGAGTAAACAGAGATACATTACTCTCAAAATACACCACAATTCGTCTTGGTGGACCAGCGCAACTTTTTTATGTCGCAAAAACGATTTGCGAACTTGCCGAAAGTATTAAACTTTCACGAAAACTAAAAATACCAGTTTACCTATTGGGTGGCGGGACAAATACCTTGTTTAACGATAATGGGTTTGAGGGAATGGTAATAAAAAATGAAACAGGAGGGATAAAATTTGCGGGAATTCGCGGAGAGTCATTCAGACGCTCACTATCGTCTAAAATCTATTCTACCGTAGTATTTCTTGATGTAGAGAGCGGAGTTGGAGTAAACCGGCTCGTTCGCTATACAATCGATCAGGGACTTTCGGGTCTCGAAACATTTATAGGGCAACCTGGAACTCTCGGGGGAGCACTATGGATCAATGCGCATAATATGAAATGGGGTACCTATTTTGGTGATCATGTATATCGGGCAAAAATTCTGACGAAAGAAGGAGATGTCATACTCGTTAATAAAGATTATTTCCGTTTCGGATACGATAGTTGCCGCATTCAAAAAACAGGAGACGTTGTTCTTTCGGTAGTACTTGCACTTAACAGAGGGGAAAAAGATGATCTTTGGCAAACGGCAAACGAGGTACTAGCATATCGGAAGGCAACTCAACCACAAGGAATTTTTAGTGCAGGATGCGCCTTCCAAAATATAAAAAAAAGCGATGCGATACGGGTTTCGACACCAAACTATACGCGTTCAGCTGGATATTTATTGGATCAAGTCGGACTAAAGGGATTTGCCATTAAAGGAGCGAATTTTTCTTCCCAGCATGCTAATTTTCTCATCAACGATGGGAAGGCAAGAAGTGCTGATGTGGTAGAATTATTAGCATTAGCAAAAAAGCGAGTGTACGCTCGTTTTGGCGTTTTGCTGAAAGAAGAAATACAGCTCGTATCAGCGCAATAGCTTTATGGACCAACTTATCGTAACAGGATCAAAAACACTTTCAGGTACGATTACAGTAAGCGGCGCGAAAAATGTCGCCATGAAAGTGCTTCTGGCAGGACTTCTGACGGATAAAGCAATCCATATAGCCAACGTCCCACTCATCTCATCGGTATTTGGGACTGCAGAAATTGTGAAACACCTCGGCGTCAAAGTAAGGATTAACAGCGATCATACAATGAGAATTAAAGGTGATGGAAAAGGTGATTTTACTGTTCCTTTGGAACTTGGTGGATTATACCGTACTGCTACGATGACGTTGGGACCTCTTCTGGCTCGATTCGGGAGAGCAGTCGTTCCAAATCCAGGAGGTTGTAGACTTGGAAAACGACCCATTGATCAACATGTTGAGGGTTTAACTGCCCTTGGTGCAAAAATTGAATACAAGGACGGATTTTTCCATGCAAGCACACATCGTCTGAAAGGTACTCGTTTTAGATTTTCCAGAAATACCCATACGGGAACAGAAACACTTATTCTGGGAGCAGTATTGGCCGATGGCGAAACTGTTTTGGAAAACGCTGCGGCAGAACCTGAAGTTGATGACTTACTTGCACTGTTGAATTCAATGGGAGCAAAGATTCGAAGAATAGACACTCATACAATTGTCATTACTGGCGTAAAAAAACTTCAGGGTGCCAGCCACACTATAATGACCGACAGAAACGAGGTAGTGACTTTTGCAGTGGGAGCAATAGCATCAGGAGGGGAGGTTATCGTGCAAGGAACACAAAGGCTGTATCTCAAATCATTTTTAGAAGCACTTGATGCTTCTGGCGGCGGCTGGGAAGCACTGTCTGAGCACTCAACCCGTTTTTTCGCTATAAAAAAAATCAAACCTACTCACATCGTGACGGGACCGCATCCTGGTTTTATGACCGACTGGCAGGCACCCTGGGCGCTTCTGATGACACAAGCAGATGGCGAGTCACACATACATGAAACTGTATTTGAAAATCGCTTTGGATATGTGCGTGAACTTCATAAAATGGGAGCAGACATACAATTTTTTCAACCTGAGGTAACTGATCCTCAAGAGATATACAATTTTCAGTTGGATGAAAAAGCAGTGGTGGAATTTCAGGCCATACGGATTCGCGGAAAAACTAAGCTACATAATGGAGTCGTTGAAGTATCTGATCTTCGAGCTGGAGCCACTCTGCTTCTGGCGGCAATTATTGCAAATGGTGAAAGTGTCGTGAGGGGTGTTGAGCATATCGATCGAGGATACGAGCAAATAGAAAAGCGCTTAATAAAACTTGGCGCAAAAATAGTGCGTATAAAGGAGGCATAATGGAAGACGTCACGGTTCTAATATTGGCGGGAGGAGACTCTTCTCGACTCTGGCCGCTGACTAATAAACATACCCTCACATTTCTTTCCAAACCACTGATATGGTATAGCCTTTCTCAACTTGTTCGAAACGGAATGGAACGTGTCATCATTGTGGTTAGTCGTGGGAATAAACAACAGATACAGCAGGTGGCAAACGAATTTTCTTCTCTATCCGTGAAACTTGTTGAACAGCATGACCCACGTGGAATGGCAGGAGCAACACTTTCGGGAGCGGGTGAAATCGCCGATACACGACTTCTTATATTAGGACCGTCAGATATATATGAAGATATCCTCTGGTCTGGATTTAAAAAGTTACTACACGATGATCCTCCCGGCATTATTGCCGGAACTACTGTCGAGACTTATTTTCCAGGAGGATATCTCACGATTGTCAATAATGAGGTGAAGGGTATAGTAGAAAAACCAGACCCTAAAGAGGTACCTAGCCAATTTGTAACGTTTGGGTTTTATTATTTTAGGTCATCTTCCCATTTTCTTTCTACACTTAACGAGCAAAAAGGGCAGGAAGATGATCTTTTTGAGAAAGCTCTAGAAGTATATTTTAAAGGTAACAGAATACAATTTTTACCGTATAAAGGATATTGGGGATATGTGAAATATCCGTGGCATGTACTCACTCTGACTGGGCATTTCTTAGGAAAAATAAAAGGGAAAACGATCAAAAAAGCAGTCGTGGCACAGACAGCTACTATTTCTGGAGACGTATATATAGAAGACGGTGTGCGAGTTTTGGACCACGCATCAATTGTAGGCCCCACGTATATAGGGCGTGGCAGTGTGGTGGGTAACAACGCACTCGTGCGCGAATCAATGATTGGCGGACATAGCGTTGTAGGATTTTCTACTGAAATAGTACGAAGCTGGGTAGGCGAAGGGTGCTGGTTTCATTCAAACTATATTGGAGATTCAGTTATATCTGATAATGTGGCCTTTGGGGCAGGCGCAATGACAGCAAACTTCCGGCTTGATGAAGGTATAGTTTATTCAACTATTTTAGGTAAAAAGATTGAAAGCGGTCGAGTAAAATTGGGTTCGGTGATTGGTGAAAATGTGCGGATTGGCGTGAATGCATCCATAATGCCGGGAGTCAAAATTGGAAAAAACACAAGTGTCAGTGCCGGAATTTGTATAACCCGCGATATAGACGATGATTCGTTTTGCATCCCTAAGGTTGGAAACTACAAAGTGCTAAAAAATAAACGTCCGGTGGAAAAAAGTAGCGTGAGAGCAACAGTATTAAATAACTTGACGAAAAAATAGCTATGTGTGGAATATTTGGCTATGTCGGAAATAATAATAGAGCAGCTGATATTGTATTGGAAGGATTAAAATCTCTTGAGTATAGAGGGTATGATTCGTGGGGAATAGCCGCATTAATTTCTAATTTTCAATTTCCAATTTCTAAAAATACGGATAATCACATTAGTGCAGAACCTATTATTATTAAGAAGCGGGTTGGGAAGATTGGAGATGCAAATGTAGATGATTTACCCGACAGCTATATGGCGTTGGGGCATACACGGTGGGCGACGCATGGTGGAGTGAGTGAGACAAATGCTCATCCACACAAAGATTGTACAGGATCCTTAGCAATTATTCACAACGGAATCATAGAAAATTACGATGAAATAAAAGAAGAACTTTTGCAGAAAGGACATAAATTTGTCTCTGAAACAGATACGGAAGTGGCAGTGCATTTGATAGAAGAGTACTACATTAAACATAAAACATATAACATAAAACATAAAACAGATGAGAAGAGAAAATTGTTACTTGATGCGGTAAGAAGAGCGTTTAAGAGATTTGAGGGATTGAATGCAATTATTGTCATGGATGGACAATCAGAGAGTTTCATCGCCGCCAAAAACGGCTCGCCTCTGGCGGCGGGGAAAGGACCCGGCGAAAATCTTTTGGCATCTGATGCTCATGGGTTGCTTCCCTATACTAAAGACGTCTACTTCATGGAAGATGATGAGATCTTGTACGTTGATATGGATGGGGTGAAGGCATTTGATGCTCGCGATGGATTGGAAAAGAAAATAGCATTTACAAAACTGGCATGGAATATTGACGTCCCAAGTAAAGGCACCTTTGATCACTTCATGATGAAGGAAATTGCTGATCAAACACATACGATTGCGGCAATTGCAAAAGATGTAGGCAGCATCAGCAAGTTTGCTAAGATTATTAGTCAATCTTTTGGTACCTATCTGGTAGGTTGCGGCACGGCGGCATATGCTTGTCTCTCCGGAACGTATATATTTTCAAAGATTGCAAAAATACATGTTAACTTCTCAGTGGGTAGTGAGTTTGGCTATCTTGTGGATTTTCTAACCAATAAAAGTCTTATCATTGCATTATCTCAATCTGGTGAAACAATAGATGTAATTGATGCTGTAAAACGAGCACGTGATAAAGGAGCTCAAATTGGTTGTCTGACGAATGTATTGGGATCAACGCTCTTCAGATTCTCTGATCATAAACTTTTATTAAACGCAGGTGTTGAGACGGCTGTCGTATCCACCAAAGCGTTTACAGCAAAAATTGCCTACTTATTATGCATTGCCCATCATCTATCAAAAACATCAGATACGGGTATAAAAGATTTAGTGCACGCGAGGCAGGAAATAACGAGAATATTGGAAGAAAATTATCTTGCAAAAATCAAAACACTATCAAGACAACTCTCTACACGTGAGCATATTTATGTAGTCGGACGTGGCGTTTCTTACCCTATTGCCCTTGAGACGGCCTTAAAGATAAAAGAAGCATCATACATTCATGCAGAGGGGTTTGCAGCAGGAGAGTTAAAACATGGAGTCATAGCTCTCATTGAAAAAGGAACGCCTTGTATTGCGTTCTTACCCAATGACGAAACATATGGAGCAGCGCTTGCCGGAGTAATGGAGATGAAAGCAAGAGGAGGATATATCATTGGCGTTTCATCCCAACAGCATGAGGTGTTTGATTACTATCTACCCCTATCCGATTGCGGCTCAGCAACGCTTATTCCATCAGCTGTTGTAGGACAACTTCTGGGATATTACTTGGCAATTTCCAGAAACTTGGATCCTGATAAACCACGAAATCTTGCCAAATCAGTGACCGTGAAATAAAGCTGTATTAGGGGTTTGGTAGTTTTGGTGAACCTGATTGGGAGAGGATACTGGAGGAAAACGAATACGCGATTTTTTGATGTTTATCGTGTCTTTCCTTCGCAAATCCTATCAACTTTTCCAAAAGCGCAGGGAGCTGGATCCCACTTTTATTCCACAGATGGTAGTAGAGGGTACCTGGTAAGGGATTAATTTCATTTGCGTAAATTTTTTTAGTCTTTTGGTTATATAAAAAATCAATTCTTCCAATACCCGATAGTCCCAAAGTTTTATAAATAGCCACAGACATGATCTGAATTGCTTGAGTTGTTTTATCATCCAGACGTGCTGGTATGATGATACTGTCTTGCGCTTTTCCCAGATGTGCGCCGCCTTTCTTAAGATACTTTTCGTCAAAATTAAATAGATCTGAAGAAAACACAGATTCCTGAAGAAGTGATGGAATTGGATCATCGTTGCCGATCACACAACAGGTGAGGTCAACAAGGTTTTCAACTCCTTCTTCAACAAGTACAGAATCTCCATATTGTACCGCCACGTCGATTGCATCTTCTAGATCTTGGATGTGTTGTATTTTGGTGATGCCAATTGAGGAGCCTAAGTTAGGAGGCTTGACAAAAAACGGTAGTTTAAGTGACTTTTTGATACTCGTAATAATTGCTTTTCTATCTTTTTCCCAAAAATTTTTGTCAAAATGCATGAATTTTGTAGTAGGAAATCCAAGAGCTTGATAGAGGAGTTTATTGACAATTTTGTCCATGGCTATTGCGGATGAAGAGACGTCACACCCCACGTAAGGAATACTAAACATTTCAAACAATCCCTGTACAGTGCCATCCTCTCCAAAAGAACCGTGGAAGGAAGGAAAGGCAAGATCGATAATGACTTTTTTACCCAGAAGTGTTTTTGACTTGAAGACCATTTTACCCTTTGATTCTTCCAAATCGAGGTAATATCGATCAAAATCAGTCGTTTCAATATCAAAATGCGGATCTTGAAAAGTTTTTAGGGAATCAAGATTTCCGCCAATATACCAACCCCCTTTTTTACTAATATAGATAGGAATTACTTTGTATGAGAGTGATTTCAGACCGCTTATGATAAGCTGTGCCGTGATGATGGAAACATCATGCTCTGGTGATCTACTGCCGAAAAATACGCCTATTGTAGTCATATGCTTAGTCAAAATAGAATAATTTGTCAAATTAGTCAAATTAGATATAGTTTTCTGGCCAGTCGTTTTGAAGAAGCACCACGTCTCCCGGTTTTAAGTACTGTCTCAGTTGTGAGTAAGCGGTAGTTGCATCTGAGAAAAGTACAATATTTTCCGGGGGGAAGTTGCCATCTTTAAGGCCGGCAACAATTGAGTCAGTGACGCTATTTTTTATAAGTAAAACGAGATTGGCAACTGGTGCAAGCTTATTTCCTATAGTCCTGTGAACTTCGTGAGCAAGTGTCCCTGTCTCCACCAATCCTGGAGTGACAAACACTTTGCGACGATCGCCAAATTGGGAAAGAACTCCTATTGCTTCTTTCACGCCTGCCGAGCTTCCATTGTATGAGTCATCGATAATAAGAATTCCATGGGGATTGTGAATCGGTTGCAATCGGTGTGAGACGGGAGATACCTGTGCTATACCTCTTGTGATATCGGTGAGGTTTATGTCCAGAAGTTCCCCGACAGTTGCGGCACAAATGCATGAGCCGATAGCATAATGGCCCAATAACTGGGTGGAAATGCGTTGTGAGTCTTTATTTTTGGTTAACGTAAATGATTGACCTCCCCCATCTGGTCTAAATGTCACGTTTGTGATTGCAAATTTCCCTTTTGTTGTGTGGCTTGAATAGGGGTGAACAACTCGTTTTGTACAATACCTAGAAAAGGATTGCGTGATATTTTTATCATCGGCGTTGAGAACGACTGAAGCGTCTTTTTGTGAATTAGTTACCACTTCAAATATTGTGGAGATTGTTTGATCAAGATTCTTTAGTCTTTCCAAATGAGCTTCGTTAATACCCGTTACGACGGCAATATCTGGTTTTACAATATCACAGATTGCTTTGATATCACCTCGATAGAATTCTCCCATTTCTACCACAAATATTTCTATAGCCGGGGTAAAGTTTTTTAGTATTAATCGTGAAATTCCCAGCGGGGTATTGATATTTTCAGGGGTTTTAAGAACTCGGTATTTTTGAGAAAGTACAGATGCTACGAGTTCTTTGGTTGTCGTTTTACCATAACTTCCTGCGATACCGATGATTTTCACGTTCGATAACCGGCGCATTTTAAAAGCGGCAATTTGAATAATGATTTGTTTGATGAGTGAATCAATCGGAAGCACGAGTACTGTCACGACGGTAAAAAAGAGAGGATACATGAAAAATCCACTCACCAGAACAATTGCACCGGTTAGATAAGACATAGTTATGGCAATAATGGTGAGTAAGAGATGTAGTACGAGTGAAAGGGTAAAAACGAATCGTAGTTTGATAGTCCACATGATTGATTTACGAGGCTTGGTGTACCACAAAAGTCCCCGTGTAAACATTATTCTCCACAGTCGAATAAGATCAAAATTTTCAAGTTGTAAAAGATACAGATGAAAAAGGGGAAGTTTAATTAGATTCATGTGCGATAAAATTTAGTATATATTTGGTTGCGAGATCAGGTTGATCAGTAAAACTGAAATGGCCGGCATTGGGTAAGATTTCTAAACGGGAATTTGGGATAAGATCTTTCATCGCATTGGCAATCGAAAGAGGCGTTGTTGTATCTTTTTCGCCCCATAAAAGAAGTGTCGGCTGTTTAATTTGAGGTAAGAATTTTTGTAAATCTTCGCCAATAACAGCAAGATATGTGCCCCTCATTGCGAGTGTTGCTAGATAGTCATCTGCTCCAAGAGTTTTATATATACGACTTCTTATGGGTTTCATAAAAGTCGGGTAAAAAACTGGTCTAACCAATTTTGCCAGACTTTTTAGAATTCCAAGTCTTGTGGGATGCTCTATAATTCCTGCGCTATCCAGAAGAATCAATTTTTTTACGAAGTCTGGATGAAGAGATGTAAGTTTTATAGCAACACGCCCACCAAATGAGTGTCCGATGACGCACCCAATGTCGAGTTTGAGTTTTTGCACAAACGCAAAGACGCAATTGGCATAATCAAGAAGTGTATACGTCCCAACAGGTATTGCGGAACCACCAAATCCCGGCAAATCCAGACTCAATGATGAAATATTGTGTTTTGCCAGGAATTGTATGAGAGGGACAAAATTGTCCGACTGTGATCTCCACCCATGCAAGAAAAGACAATAAAGACCAGATTGTCGCTTACTGTCTTCTTTAAGGTATCTGACGAGTATATCGTTGACAACGATCTGTTTGGATTCCACGTAATGAACTATTATATAATACCAGTTACATGAAAAGGATTTTTGAGAAGATCCGAAAACACCATATATCTTTTACTCATGCCTATGATGGTATCCGCTGGGCATTTACCACGCAACCAAATTTCAAAGTCCACGTAACTCTTTCATTGATAGCAGTGGCAGCTGGGGTGTATTTTGGGATATCCACGATTGAATGGACTATTCTAACCGCAACGATTGTATTTGGCTTTGTCTGTGAAATGATCAACACTTCTTTAGAATCAATGACTGATTTGATTACCAGTGAGTGGCGCGTTGCCGCGAAAATCACCAAAGATGTCGCAGCCGGCATGATGCTTATGTATGCGTTTGGAGCTGTTCTTATCGCTACCATGATATTTCTGCCTCGCTTAATAGCACCGGGATAAAATCATATGGGATATTTATTAGGTTTGATGATGGTTACCTTCATACTCAATGCGGGAACGATTGTGCCGTTTATCAATCTTTTGTATAAAATTAAGTTACAACGGCAAAAACAGCACACTCGGGATGCTCTTAATCGCCCGGCTCCAATTTTTGACACTCTCAATCGTAATAAAGCAGGCACACCACTGGGCGGCGGTCTTTTGATTATTGTCAACACAATCGTTATGTTTCTTGCTTCATTTCCCATGTTGTACTATTTCTGGGTGCCTATAACTTCTATTTATGGCGATAGCGGTACCGAAATAAAAGTACTTATGTTTACGTTTATTTCATTTGGGATTCTGGGATTGTATGACGACATACGGAAAGTATTTTTTATAGAGTCCAATGCAATCATTGGTCTTTCTATCAAACATAAATTACTCTTGGAGACCATACTTGCAGGTGTAATAGGCTATTGGCTCTATGCAGATTTAAAGATTCAGATACTTCATGTTCCTTTAATTGGAGTCTTTGATATTGGTATATTCTACATTCTTTTTGCTGTATTTGTGATTATCGCATTTGCAAATGCGTTCAATATCACCGATGGATTGGATGGATTAGCTACCGGTGTGCTAATGATCGCTCTGGCTGCTTTTTGGGTGATTTCTCGATCAATTTTAGATACCACGCTTTCTGTATTTATCGCAGTATGGATTGGAGGACTCATTGCATTTTTGTATTTTAATGTATATCCGGCTCGCATTTTCCTCGGTGATACAGGCGCGCTTTCATTTGGTGCTACGTTTGCTGTAATTGGGCTTCTTTTAGGAAAAACGTTTTCACTTCCAATAATTGGTGGTATTTTTGTGGCTGAAATTGCCTCCTCACTTCTTCAGATCGTAAGTAAAAAATATCGGGGTAAAAAAATGTTTACGGTAGCGCCGATTCACCTGTGGCTTGGAAAACGTGGTTGGCATGAGTCGACGATAGTTTTTCGGTTTTGGCTGGCAAGTATCATGCTGGCTGTCGTTGGACTCACCTTGGCATTTTTAACCTAACAAATCATGCGCAGAGTAACGAACGCGGTTACCACACGTATACACCGTTCGTCCTTCGATTATTTAATTCTTATTTTCACCATCATTTTATGTCTGGTTGGTTTCATCATGGTGTATGAAGCATCAAATGTTGCGGCGTTTCGTGAATTTGGAGATAAATATCATTTTATCAAAGATCAACTCACGTGGTTTGTAATCGGCAGTATTATTTTGGTGGTACTATCTTTCATACCATATCAGAAGTACTATTTTTTATCATTTCCTATATTTCTTGCAACGATCGTATTTTTAATTGCAGTATTTATACCAGGAATTGGTGCAAAAATTCAAGGCGCTCGTCGATGGGTGAATCTTGGATTCATACGTTTCCAGCCATCTGAATTTGCTAAATTGTCCACAATCCTGTATGTATCATCGTGGCTTTCACATAAAGAGAAGGAACGATTCCTGGCGTTTTTGACGCTTATGGGTATTACGGTAGGATTAGTGTTACTCCAACCAGATTTCGGTACGTCTGTCATTCTCACGGCAATTTTTCTTACAATTTATTTCTTATCAGGCGCGCCCGTATCACATTTTATAGTTATTCTACCCATCGTGGTGGTAAGCCTTATAGTTCTCTCTGTCGTGTCGCCATACAGATCAGCAAGAATTATGACATTTCTTAATCCTACACATGATTTATTGGGAGCCTCATATCATATCCGACAGATTCTCATATCGCTGGGATCGGGTGGATTTTTGGGTGTTGGTTTGGGAGCATCGCGTCAAAAATTTCAGTTTTTGCCAGAAGCAACGACGGACTCAATTTTTGCCATAATTGCAGAGGAACTAGGATTTGTGGGAAGTGTAGCGGTGATCGCCATTTATTTTTTCCTTTTTTCACGAATTGCTAAAGTGATCATGACAGCCGTTGATACACAGGGGAAGCTTTTGGCTGGCGGTATACTTGTATACCTAGGATTTCAGACCGCGGTGAATTTAGGAGCTATGGTAGCGCTTATACCTCTCACAGGCATTCCTTTACCCTTTATTTCATATGGAGGTTCAAATCTCATCACATCAATGTGCGCTATTGGGATTCTTCTTAATATAAGTAGACAGAGAAAGACGTAGAAGATACTGGATGATTATGATAAAAAAAAGGATTGTCATTTGCGGAGGCCATCTCTCACCTGCTGTGGCTGTCATTGAAGAACTTTTGGCGCGGCATGACTGTGAGATATTTTATATCGGTAGAAAATATGCCTTTGAAAGGGATAAGACTATTTCTTTGGAATATAAAACTATACATGATTTTAATATACCTTTTTACTCTCTTACCACGGGCAGGTTACAACGGTCATTTTCCGCTACCACATTTTTTTCGTTTCTCAAAATACCTATTGGTTTTATACAGAGTATACTAATTTTGCGAAAAAAAAGTCCTGACATTGTTGTCTCATTTGGAAGTTATATGGCTCTTCCTGTATCACTCTGCGCGGTAATTTTAGGTATTCCAGTTATTACTCACGAACAAACGAGGATTATGGGTTTGACTAACCGGATCATCGCAAGATTGGCCCGTTGTGTATGCCTTGCCTGGTCGGATACGAGGGGTGTCCCTAAGGGAATTAACACGTATACGACAGGATTACCGCTGCGCAAGACACTTTTTGATTCATCCAAAAGTAATAATTTTGAGTTCGGAGACAGAAAGCTGCCTCTTATATATATAACGGGAGGAAGTAGCGGTTCAATGAGTATCAATCATGTTGTCCAAGATATACTTCCGCAACTTTTAACTGATTTTCGCGTTATTCACCAGACAGGGGACGCATATCAAAGTAAAGATTATGAGCATTTTAGACTTTTTAGGCAGAGTTTAGGCAAACAAAAAAAACACAACTATAAAGTCGTAACTCATGTTCCTATGAGCAAAATGGGTGTAGTGTTAAGAAATACTAATCTTGCCGTGGGACGCTCCGGTGCTAATACAGTAGCAGAACTGGACATTATGAATATTCCGTGTATATTGATTCCACTTCCCTGGAGCGGACAAGGAGAACAGCAACAAAATGCCAAGTATCTGGTGGATAAAGGAAAAGCAATAATAATTTCCCAATCGGATCTTACACCCCGGTCACTTTATGAAACGATACTATTTATGCTGCAAAAATACCCACATCGAACAATGAATAACGTGGTACATGCCACCAAATATTCGGCAACCTCTAAATTTGTCAAGTTGCTTTTGGGGACAATTGAGAACGAATGATTACCAAGAGACGCGTTTTTTTGTCTGGTTTACTTCTTATACTAATTGGTAGTATTGGAGCTTTGGTGTTGGGGCAATTTCGAATTCGACGGGTTGTCGTTATATCTTCATCTAACGATATAAAACTCACGGGACTTTTGACTTCGCACTATATTTTTCAAGTAGATTCAAAAGAGATTGCCCAAAAAATTCTTACGGATACCAAGTGGAGAGATGCCAGTGTCGCAGCTGTTTTTCCCAATACGGTGGAAATTCGACTCGTGCCAAAGACACCGGTGGCGATTTTGAAATATCATACAATTGAATCCTCTGTTTCAAACGATGGTACACTTTTGAGCGCGACGCAAGTAAAATCACTCCCGGAGATTGACATAAGCTCGCTCACTGATTATCGAGTAGGAGAAAGTGACTGGCGAGTAACAAAAGTAACTGAAGTAATCTCGCAACTATCAGAGATTGGTCTTTCAACATCAAAGGTAACTATTGAACAAAAAAATTCTCGGTTTATAATCAGTCTTAGAAACGGTACGTTGGTTGTAGTACCGCAGACGTATAGCCCGTCAGAATTGGCAGCCTCTTTACAAATAATAATAGCTCGGTTTAGAATAGAGGGTAAAACTGTTTCTAAAATTGACTTCCAGTACGATAAACCAATCATTATCTTATCTGCCGACGGGAAGAGCTAAGGGCTCGTTCCCGATGACATCGGGATTACGGCCCTTTGTGGCGAATCGAAAATAACAGAGTGTAATAGTTATTTTCGAGTTTGCCCTAACCTACTGCCTTTCAGATCATGAACAAACGCATTGTCGCAGGCATTGACATCGGTTCCTCAAAAATCACGACCATTATTGCATCCGTCCCCGAACAGGGTCTATTAAACGTTATCGGTGTGGCCTCAAATCTCAGTCGCGGTATAAGAAAAGGGCAAATTGTGGATATTGAGGAAGCGACCAAAAGCATTGTGGAGAGCCTTGAAGCTGCAGAACGCATGGCTGGGTACCAAATCTCCTCAGCCTTTTTATCTGTCGGTGGTTCTCATGTTGCTTCTCAAAACTCACATGGGGTAGTGGCGGTGGCGGAACCACAAAAAGAAATAAATGCGCTTGACGTAAAACGGGCTGTGGATGCAGCACGCGCAGTATCCATGCCCTCAACAAGAGAAATACTCCATGTGATTGCCCGTGAATTTATCGTGGATTCTCAAGAGGGCATCAAAGACCCTATCGGGATGACTGGTGTACGACTCGAGGTTAATACACATTTAATTACAGTAGGTTCAACGGCTCTTCGCAACCTTGAAAAATGCGCACAATTGGTAGGTATCGACGTAGACGGATTTGTCTATAATGGTTTAGCCTCATCTATGGCGGTGCTGACCGAAACTGAAAAAGAATTAGGAGTGGTCCAAGCTGATATTGGCGCGGGAACAATTGATGTCAGTATTTTTATAGATGGGGCACTTTCGTATTCATCAGTTTTACCAATAGGAGCCAGAAACATTACCAATGATATGGCGATAGGACTTCGTATTTCTCTTGAGAGTGCTGAAAAAATAAAGCTCTTTTTAAATAAAAAAACGACTGAGGTAGCATATCCTCAATTTGAACAGCTCACTTCCCATAAGAAAGAAAAAGGAAAAGAGGCAAATGATGATATCGATCTTACTAGTTTGCAACTTCCTGAGGGACTTTTGAAAGTTTCACGAAAAACGGTGATAGAAGGAATTATCAAACCGCGACTCAATGAAATATTCACCATGATAGGTCTTGAGATCAAAAAGAGCGGGTTTGGCGGTTTAACTCCGGCGGGTCTTGTAGTATCCGGTGGTGGATCTGAAACGATGGGAATACTCGAGGCTGCCAGAAGAAATCTTGCTATTCAGGTACGCGTGGGAACACCCAGTAATGTAGCTGGATTGATAGATGAAATTATACAACCCAGTTTTGCCACGGCGATAGGATTAGTGCTGCAAGGTGCAACACAAACAAGCGCAGTAAAAGATAAATTTACCTTTGGAAGACTATCAAAGTATATGAGTCAACTTCCTATTGGAGGAATTGCGGCAAAAGTGGTAGACTTAGTAAAATCATTTCTGCCTTAAAGTGCGATTTATTAGCTCGCAATAAGTAAAAAGGATTTTTATGCTCATAAAACCAGATCTTGCGCGATTTGCAAAAATTAAAGTGGTGGGTATCGGAGGCGGAGGGTGTAATGCGATCAATTCAATGATAGCAACGTCTCAAATACAAGGTGTAGATTTCGTGGGCGTCAATACTGATGCTCAAGCGCTCATGACATGCTCGGCTTCTATAAAGGTACAGATTGGTGATGATTTGACTCGGGGTCTTGGAGCGGGGGGTAATCCTGAGATCGGTAAACAAGCAGCAGATGAATCTTCAAAAAAAATTAAGGAGGCGCTTGTAGAATCTGATATGGTGTTTATCACCTGCGGTGAGGGAGGAGGTACCGGTACGGGGGCCGCTCCAGAGTTTGCACAGATTGCCAAAGAAGCAGGCGCCTTGACTGTGGCTGTGGTAACCAAACCGTTTGCGTTTGAGGGAGCACGCCGCATGATGGTTGCTGAAGAAGGGATTCTCAACCTCAAAGAAAAAGTTGATACGCTCATCATCATACCAAATCAGCGAATTCTGGATGTTGTCGATAAAAAAATGACGCTTATTGAGTCGTTTAGAATTGTAGATTCCGTACTCGGACAGGGTGTACAGGGTATTTCTGATCTTATCACCATGCCAGGGCTCATAAATGTAGATTTTGCGGATGTAAGAACGATCATGAGCAGTGCGGGGTCTGCACTCATGGGGATAGGAACCGGAGTAGGAGAGAATCGGGCCACCGCAGCAGCACGAATGGCAATATCATCTCCGCTGCTTGAGCTTTCGGTTGAGGGTGCCAAAGGAGTATTATTCAACATAACCGGAGGTGGAGATCTCACCATGAGTGAGGTAGATGAAGCCTCCAAACTGATTGCCGCGGCGGTGGACACTGATGCAAATATAATCTTTGGCGCAACAATTGATGAGCAGATGGTGGACCAGGTGAAAATTACCGTCATCGCCACAGGATTTGATGAATCCAAAAAGCGTCTTAGGGAGTTGACGTCAAAGATGGAAGCGTATGATTCAAGGGATACAGTGCCTGCACAGATATCGGCTAACGGAGCAGAAATACCAGATCAAGAAAACGACGAACTTGAAATCCCCGCATTCATCAGATTGGGGAAGCATTAAGAGTATCAAAAGTATCAAAAGCTAAAAAGAAAATAACTCCCTTTGATACATTTGATACGTTTGATACCTTTCCTTCATTTCCGCTATAATACTTCCTATGTTTAAGCCTGTTACACCTCAGATTAATTTCGTCGATTTGGAAAAAGCTATCCTTTCATATTGGGAAAAAGTGGGGATAGTAGAGAAGTATCTTCGTAAAAATAATTCATCAAAAAAACGTTTTTCTTTCCTGGATGGTCCTATCACCGCCAACAATCCAATGGGCGTCCATCATGCCTGGGGTAGAACCTACAAAGATCTTTGGCAACGATTTTTTAATATGCGCGGCTTTAAACAAAGATTTCAAAACGGATTTGATTGCCAAGGACTCTGGGTAGAGGTGGAAGTGGAGAAAGAATTAGGAATAAAAAATAAAAGAGATATAGAAAATTTAGTACCCGGTGACAAAAAAGCAAGTATTGCGAAATTTGTACAGCTTTGTCGCGATCGGGTGAAAAAATACAGCGCAATTCAGACACAACAAAGTCGGAGACTTGGGTATTTTATGGATTGGGAAGATTCATACTATACAATGTCAGATGAAAATAATTACATGATCTGGCATTTTCTAAAAACGAGTCATAGCAAAGGGTGGATATATAAAGGTGAAGACAGTGTACCGTGGTGTCCACGCTGTGAAACGGCGATATCGCAACATGAGATGCTGACTGAAGATTATAAGGAATTGACACATGATACTGTTTTCGTGAAACTGAGAATCAAGAACTTAAAACTTAGAACAGACGCAAAAGATTCATATCTACTTGTTTGGACGACGACGCCGTGGACAGTACTTGCCAATGTGGCAGTGGGTGTAAATAAAAAGTTTACGTACGGAATTTGGGAGTCTAAAAAACGAAATGAAGCAATTATTTTTATCGACAAGGATGAATTTGGAAAAGTCCCGACAAGATTGTGGAAGGGCAAAGAGATACCGGTATCTGAGTATATTTTCAACGACTTGGACAGTGATTTTGTGAAAACCGAACAAATTTCTGGGAGCAACTTGATTGGGGCCATATATCAAGCTCCGTTTGATCATCTTCCTCGCGTGAAGGAGGCAGAGAGCGAAAATCCCAAAACATTTCATACCGTTGTGGATGGCTCAGAAATTGTTGTATCCAATGAAGGAACTGGACTTTTGCATGTGGCGCCCGGGGCAGGTAAGGAAGACTTTGATTTGGGGAAAAAAGAAAAGTTGCCAATTATTTCTGTCATTTCGGATGATGCGTCTTATCTGCCTGAGATGGACGAGTTCAGCGGAAAAAATGCCAAAAAGCATCCAGAACTAGTGGTCGATTATCTCAAAGCCAAAAATGATGGTGAGTATCTTCTAAAAACTATGCGATTTACACATCGATATCCTGCTTGCTGGCGGTGTAAGACAGAACTTGTATGGAAAGTGACACTGGAATGGTATATAGCAATGGATCAACCTGAAAGAACTGAGAACAAAGAACTAAGAACCAAGAACAAAACCTTGAGAGAACAGATGGTTGAGACGGCCAAAATGATTGATTGGCACCCCGCGTTTGGTCTGGAGAGAGAGCTGGATTGGCTCAAAAATATGCACGATTGGTTGATCAGCAAGAAAAATAGATACTGGGGATTAGCCTTACCAATCTATGAATGTCAAAAATGCGGCTGGTTTGACGTCGTCGGTGGAAGGGATGAATTAAAAAAGCTTGCAGAAGGAGGATGGGAGAAGTTTGAAGGGCATTCTCCGCACAAGCCTTACATAGATGAAGTCAGGATCAGCTGCGGTAACTGTAATGAGTCGGTGTCGCGTGTCGATGACGTTGGGAACGTATGGCTCGATGCCGGAATCGTGCCCTTTTCCACCTATGTGGATTCCAAGACTGGTCTTTTAAGTTATACGACTGATAAAAAATATTGGAAGGAGTGGTTCCCGATTGATTTTATCACCGAGTCGTTCCCCGGACAGTTTAAAAATTGGTTTTACTCAATGATTGCGATGTCCACGGTTCTGGAGAAAAGAAACCCTTTCAAAACAGTGCTTGGATATGCATCGGTGATGGGTGAGGATGGAAGACCGATGCATAAGTCGTGGGGAAATGCCATCGAGTTTAACACAGGGGCAAATTCGATAGGAGTGGATGTCATGCGCTGGATGTTTGCCAAACAGGATCCCGAGCAAAATATATTATTCGGCTATAAGAAGGCAGATGATACGAGACGGCGTTTCCACCTTATACTTTGGAATGTCTATAACTTTTTCGTAACCTATGCCAATGTAGATGGATGGGATCAAAATATCAAATATCAAATATCAAATATCAAATATAATGTATTAGATACATGGATTTTGTCGAAATTAAATGGTCTGATCAGATTTGTTACAGATGAACTAGTATCATATCGTGCGTATGCTGCATCAGCGGCAATCGAAGAATTCGTGACCGATCTCTCACAATGGTATGTACGAAGAAGCCGTGATCGTGTGGGCCCTACAATAGATGACTCAAGCGATAAAGACAATTGTTATCGAACGCTTTACACTGTGCTTACGACGCTTAGTCAACTTCTTGCGCCATTTGCGCCATTTATATCAGAAGAAATTTATAGAAATCTTACGAGTGAGACGTCAGTTCATCTTTCCAATTGGCCAGTCTCAAACAAGAAATTTATAGATCAAAAAATTGAAAATTGGATGAAGGTTGCTCGTGAGGTAGTTGAAAAAGGACACGCACATCGCAAAAAACAGTCAACCAAAGTCCGAATACCACTTCTATCGCTTGATATAAATCTTACAACAAACATACGTGAAATAGATGAAAAAATCTGGCATGTCGTAGTGTCTGAGTTAAATGTTAAAAACCTGCTTATTAATGGTATCCAGGTATATCCACACGATTTTGTGAGCGTAACTGACGATATGTTACGAGAGGAAGGTGAATCCAGAGAATTAGTTCGTGAGATACAACTCAAAAGGAAAGAATTAGGATGTAGACTTGATGAACCGATCAGCGTCATACTACCCAGTTGGCCCGAAAAGTTTTTTGATTATATCAGAAATGAGACGTTGGCTATACGTCTCGCGAAGGGATCCACACTATCAGTGAAGCGTCTATGAAGGTTTTATCACTCATAGATCCCTTCATCGCGATACCGGTATTTGGACTTTTTGGGATAAGTCTATTTATATTAGGCTCTACAACCCCAAGTCTTCTACCTGCACAAGTCTTTTTTTTTGGTGTTGGCCTCCTGGTATATATCCTCTGCTTTCTAGCAAAAATAACTATTTTTAGTAGGTTTATCAAAGCACTATGGATTGGAGGATTATTACTATTAGTCATCGTACTTCTCACCCCTCCAATCAGGGGAAGTAATCGATGGTTTAGTTTGGGACAATTTCAGCTTCAACCAGCAGAAGTTTTAAAACCTTTTTTTATTTTAATACTATCCCATTTACTATCCAGTTTACAGTCGATCACGGCTAAAGATATTGTGAAAGTTTCTCTTTGGGTACTTCCTTGGATATTCTTGATTTTTCGTCAACCAGATTTAGGAAATGTAATCGTATATTTTGTCGTATTTTTGACCCTTTTTTTTGTGAGCGGTCTGAAGACTATTCATCTTGTGGTAGGAGGTTTTTTAAGCGTGGTAGTCGTTCCATTGATATGGGTAGCACTGCGAGAATATCAAAAATTACGTTTGATTACATTTTTAAATCCATTTCATGACCCTTCCGGTGCAGGGTACAATGCTATCCAGGCTATGATAACGATTGGGAGTGGACAACTATACGGACTGGGTTTAGGTAGGGGAACGCAAAGTAGACTTTTATTTCTCCCGGAATATCACACAGATTTTGTATTTGCATCCTTAGGTGAGGAGATGGGATTTGTCGGGGCAGTAATAGTAATGCTTTTATATGGGATTCTTTTGGTAAGAATTCTCACTATCGCAAAATCCGTACCAACTACATATGAGAAATACTTTGCGGTCGGCGTTTTTATGATAATTTTTATCCAGATGTCAGTCAATATCGGTATGAATGTAGGTGTAGTTCCTATAACTGGTATCACGTTGCCACTTCTTTCCTATGGCGGGAGTTCAATTATCAGCACGTTGGCATCCCTTGGATTTGTAGCTGCATCAGCTGCCAATACAACGAGACGTCCCCTTGTGATACGCTGAAGTTTCCCTTATAATATAAGAATTATGAAATACGCAGTGATTGCTACCGGTGGCAAACAATATCGAGTTTCCGAAGGTGATGAAATAGAAGTAGATCTTTTAGCTTCCAATCAGGGAAAAACGTATACTTTTGAAGATATACTTCTGGTACGTGATGGAGAAACAGTAGTAGTGGGTACTCCAAAGGTTTTGGGAGCTGTTGTTGAAGCAGCAATTCTTGCTCATGGGAAGGGAGAAAAAATTCATGTCTCCAAGTTTAAAGCTAAGGTACGCTACTCACGAACAGTGGGATTTCGTCCACGTTTCACAAAACTTAAAATCAACAAAATTGCAGTTACTGCTCCACAACCTCTTAAAAAGAAAAAGAAAGCGTGATCCGCCAGGAACGTCAGACGTTCCCAGCCAGCGAAGGATTGACATTCGTGAAAAAAGAGGCTACACTCTGCTTTTAGCAATTAGCAATTAGCAATTAGCAATTAGCAATTAGCAATTAGCAATTAGCAATTAGCAATTAGCAATTAGCAATTAGCAATGGCACATATAAAAACAGGTACCACTACAAAAGGAAATCGAGATTCTGCGGGTAAACGCCGTGGTGTAAAGGCATACGGTGGAGAGAAAGTGATTTCCGGAAATATTATCGTCCGTCAAAAAGGTACGAAGTTTCATCCTGGAGATGGTACAAAAATGGGGAAAGATTTTACTATCTTTGCACTACGAGAGGGAGTTGTGTATTTTAAACGAAGCACGAACGATACATTTGTAGAAGTCATATGAATACAGCACGAATGCCGGATGCTTTAATTGAACTTGATATTACCCTTCTTCAACCAAACCCTCTCCAAGTAAGAAGTATCATAAAGTCGGAATCATTGGTGGATCTGGTAGAGTCGATAAAAGAACATGGAATTTTAGAGCCTATTGTGGTGGCAAAAACGCCGGCTGGATATCAAATAATTGCCGGTGAGAGACGATGGCGCGCGTCAAAAATAGTTGGGTTAAAAACAATACCTGTAATTATAAGAGAAACATCAAGCCAGGGTATGCTCGAAATGGCATTGGTTGAAAATGTACAGCGGGAAGAACTCAATCCAATCGAACGTGCACAAGGATTCCAAAGATTGATAGATGAATTTACTATTCCGGTTACCGAGATTGCGAAACGAATCGGCAAAAGTCCCGCCTATGTATCCAATACTCTCAGGCTCCTTGCTCTACCTGATGCAATTAAAGACGGACTAATTTCCAATGACATCACTGAGGGACATGCACGGGCAATTGCAGGTCTTAACGATAGTAAATTGATGGTTGATGCGTATAAAACTATTCTTACAGAAGGAGCATCAGTTCGTCGAGCAGAAGATCTGGCCAGAAGAATCAAGGAAGAAAAAAATATACCCGGTAAGGCAGGGGCGACTCACGCAGCTCCTGACAAAATAAAAAGTCAAGAACTGGATGCACTTGCTAAGGATTTGGGCGCTAAGTGGGACGCATCCGTGAAGATACTGCAATCCTCCATAAGCGCCAAGCTCCAGATCTACGTGAAAGGTTCTCCGCAAGAAACTTCGGCAGCTATCCGAAACCTTGGAAAAAAACTTCTGTCTTAATCCGCCTTCGTCAAGACTTCGGCGGACTCAGTACGTTATTTTGGGAAGGATTCCGAATTGTTGAGGTGGCCAATATCGTAGGAAAGCTTTCCCAATAATAAGCCGTTTTGGTATAGGGCCAAATTCTCTCGAATCTGAGCTATGAGGACGATTGTCTCCCAAAACAAACAAATGATCTTGCGGAACTGCAATTTCTTCTCCTTCACTCATTGAGCTTCCTGAGAAAAGTTGTGTGGCGTCTGAAAGATACGATTCAGCAAGCTGATCGCCGTTTACAAAGACACGACCTCTTTCAATTTTTACTCGATCTGCCGGAAGGGCTATAACTCGTTTGATATAATCGATATCTGGGTTGTTAGGAGCTTTAAAAATAACGACATCACCGCGTTGTGGTTGCGAGAATTTATACGAGAATTTATCAGTGAGAATATACTCATTATTGTGGAAATTGGGCTCCATTGAGCTTCCTTTTACTTCATGGGGTTGTACGATAAACAGATACACGACGACAAAAATTGAAAGAGCAACGACGATTGTCTCCAAAAAATCCAGGAAAAAATGTACGATTCCTCGTACAATACGAACGATAATGTTTGAGTGTTCAATCTCATCAACTTGATCGTCGGGGGAATAAGACGGTGACACAACGACTTCTTCGCCATCTTTGAGGTAGGGTGCATTTATGATTACTTTTGAAGATGATTGAGGCATAGAGAAATATTATACGGTGTAGGTGCTTTGCTGGCAAGGTAGTTGTGGGATATAATAGTACAATTGCTCGCGTAGCTCAGTTGGCTAGAGCGTTCGATTCACATTCGAAAGGTCCCTGGTTCAAATCCAGGCGTGAGCACTAAAAAATTCCCGATAGAATTTTTCAGTGTAAACACTTTATAATGTCTTCAGTAACAACAGATAAACCCTCCAAATGCCCTCACTGCTGTGAATACAAGAATCGGGCAATCTCAATTGATGCGCTCATAGAGAGGGATGGAAACATACTGCTTATAAAGCGTGGTAGAGATCCTTACAAAGGATTCTGGGCTATCCCGGGAGGGCATGTGGATTTCGATGAGACGGTGGAGCAGGCAGTAAGGCGTGAAGTGAAGGAAGAAACAGGGCTAACCGTGAGTAAATTATCGCTCTTGGGCATCTACAGCGACCCAGGCAGGCATCCTAAGCAAGTAATTGCTGTGGCATACAAAGTGGAAACTACCGGAGAACCAGAAGCAGGGGACGATGCAGAAGAGTTCGCATGGTTTTCTCCAGATAAACTACCCCCAAATCTCGCCTTTGACCATAAGAAAATTATTTCAGACTTCCCTTCTCTTTATTAAGGGGATAAAAACAGCTCTGGGAGCCATTGTCTGATCTTTTTGAGAGAAATTCGATATTTGATCTGTTTCCTCTTCTCGGGTTTGATAGGGAAGAAATTGGTTTTTTCTTCTTCATTTTTCTTCAAATATGTCGCTCCTAAAATCGTCTTCTCTCCAGTGTCTGAGAGTACAGAAATTCCATAGTCACCCTCAGAGGGGTTTAGAAGTATTGCCAGGCTTTCTCCCACAAATGATCCTGAAGGAGGATTGGTGACTGAGAGTTTTCCGTTTTTGACGGTCACAATAAGTGCACTGGTTGGTTCTTCTGTTTGTGAGTTTGATAACGATTGTACCAGAGTAGATGGTAGATTCAGATGACTAAGGATCGTTTGGACACCAATATTTGAGGAAATGATACCACCATGATCTTTCGACAACGTTTCTTCATCCGCATCATTTACTTGACTACTAAAAAGAAGTACGGTGCCATCTGCTTCGTTGGTATTTTCTGCAGACTGTATTTTTCCGTCCTTCCAATCACCGAGACGCCGCTCGATTCGGTTGGCATCTGTGACATTGAAGTAGCGTTCTGCAGTAAATCCATTACCAGAGATCGTTGTAAGCAATGTAGAAATAAAGGCTTGAGTGAAAGAATGAGTAGGCAGCCATGTATTTCTATTGGTCATGGTGTTTTCAGCAATAACGTTTCCGTCCTTTTTGAGATAGTCAAACGTAGGAAGAAGCGTCTGAGCAATGGGTGCTTGTGATTGAAT
>Ga0213870_1000058_pt1 | contig 56115 bp, 56 predicted proteins | sample WICALVC2017_Meta_FD_160119 | JGI IMG/M metagenome (GOLD analysis project Ga0213870, IMG submission 160119) | Freshwater microbial communities from subterranean cave lake in Wind Cave National Park, South Dakota, United States - WICALVC2017 | ecosystem: Environmental > Aquatic > Deep subsurface >...
CCGTCGTCTTTTTTCTCCAGATGCCATATAATTAACTTGTATTTTTCTATTTAAAAATAATTCCTGTTTCCTTAGACCACAATAAAATATCCAGTTCGTCCATTGGTATGCCGATCTTATGTGATAATTCCCTCATCTTCTGTTCTATTTCTAGATATCTTTTCTTCGTTAGCGATTTCGGTATCTCATCGATAGTTCCAAGCTCCTTTAGGTTTTTCAAAATATGCGTATCCAATATTGCAAGCCTGTTGTTGCTCAGCCCTATGTTTCTGATGAAATGAGAGGCTTCTTTCATACCATACCCAACAATATTTTCTACTAGCCATTCCCGCAATTCTTCTGCGTCCTTATTCGAGATTTTGTCTCTGATTTTTAATTTTCCATTTTCAGTCAGGAACTTCCTGTTTGTTGTAATGCGTTTCGCCTTAGTTTCACCGAATCTCACAGCTTGTAGAAACGGCATTATTTCTTTTTCACCGCCTTTTAATAGAAGGTTATGTTTTTCCAAAGCTTGCACAGCATTCCAGCTTGTAGTTGCTTTGGACTGTGGAGTCAGTATGCAGAAAGCAAGTTCACTAAACAATTTTTCATCCGACCTATCAAAAACAGTCTTGAATTCTTCTAACCTTTTTCTAATTTCAACCTTCCTGTTTTCATAAAGCTCCAAAAGTTCTCTCATCTCTTCACCACTCTATTTTTTTCAATTTGTGTCCATAAAAATTTTCTCAATGTCCGAGCTTTCGAATTGAAAACACCAATGAAAATCAAAAGCAGTGCTCCTATAGTTTCGGTTATAATTAAATAAGGCGTGAATAAAATCCTGACTTCACCGCATGTTGCGAAAAATGCATAGTCCTTGACTGGATAGAGGAGAGGGACGTTGTCATGCATGTCCTGCACCAAATGCAAAATGGCGCCCAACGCTACAGCTACAGCAAATTTCTTGTTTCTAGTTATAGCATACGACACAACCCCAGCAACAGGAAAGAAAAAAATAGAATGCGCAATAAATCTTCCGCATGGCGCAAATCCTAGAACAAACAATCCCTTATCAACCATGTCGGGCAACAGCACGCCAACCACTCCGCCTAAAATCGGTAAATATAACATCGAAGAAACGAAAGCTGTGATTCCTATATGCCCAAGCAGCAACATACAATCCTTCTTCAGAATTCATGATTCAAGGATTAAAAGCTTGCCTTCTTTTCCAAGAATTTCACTATAGCACGCTTAACTTCCCTTACCGGCATCCGATCTGTATTCAGAACAAGGTCGAACACCTTCAAGTCGGCGCTTATATCAAAGTTGTAGATTTTTTTGTAAAGTTCCTTATTTTCGGCATCCCTCTCCTTTATTATTTCCAGTGCTTCAGAAACCCGTATCCCGTCGCGCTTGGAAATCCTCTTTGCCCTCTCTTCTTGCGAGGCGCCAATAAAAATTTTGATGCCGTTCACGCCAAGATGAGGCAGTGTCCACGATGTCATCACAGCATTTCCTTCTTTGGCTTTCTGTATCATTTTCCTGTCCACTTCCCTGTCGATTTCAGGATTTGTTTTTCTTTCCCGCAGGAATTTCAGCCCTTCCCTGCTGTCCCACCATCCCTTGCCTGCAGGCCTGTATCCATGCTTGCGCGCTGTTTCCTTGAAGAAGTCGCTCCCTGTGTAGAATTTCATTTTATATTTTCTGGAAATTGATTGTGCAATCGTCGACTTGCCGACTCCAGCCGGACCTGAAATAACGATAACAATTTTTCCCATAAGAAATTATTGCATTGGAAAGATAATACTATCCCATTAAACGAATCTCAATGCGGATATCGGTGGGTATATTTACTCTCATTATCTGTCTTAGTGCTCTATCATCGGCTTGGACATCCAAAACACGCTTGTGTATTCTAAGTTCCCACTTCTCCCATGTCGCGTTACCATGACCTGTTCCGTCTCCTGATGGTGTTTTCAAAGTTGTTACTCTTAATTTTTTGGTTGGCAATGGTATAGGACCATGATAATCAATCCCAAATTTTTTAGCAATTTCCCTAATTTCATTCGATATGGCATCCAAGTCTTCGGGATTTTTTCCACTGAGTTTTATTCTTGCTATTTGCATACTCTCTTAATTATCTGGAAGTATTTAAATGCTTTTAATTCCCAACAACAAAGAAAAGGTATGGAAGTCAATTCCTACAAGTCTTTCGTTAGAGCTTTTGGTAAGACAACAAAAATTAAAAAGCAATTGACCAAGATTGTGGACATGAGTGAATATTGTCCTCATCGAAATTTAGATTTTGGTCATAAGAAATATTGTGCAATTTGTAACAAGATTTATTGGAAATATTTACTGAGGATGAGAGAAGGATTGAAGAAATTTGATAAAAGACTTTGATTACTTGGCTTTAACTATATCGACAACTTGACCAGCTGCAACAGTCATTCCCATGTCTCTGATAGCAAATCTTGCCATTTGCGGGAATTCCGAAGCCTTTTCAATAACCATGGGTTTCAAAGGTTTTACTCTAATTCTTGCCGCATCACCAGTCTTGATGAAATCCGGTTTCTCCTGCACAACTTGCCCTGTTTTTGGATCTATCTTTGCACTTATCTCTTCAATCGTGCATGCTACTGCAGCTGTATGTGCATGGAATACAGGCGTGTATCCCGCAGTTATTACAGTAGGATGCTGCAAAACAATTATCTGTGCTGTGAATTCAGAAACAACTGTTGGAGGATTGTTAGGATGCCCGATAACATCACCCTTCTTTATCTGAGACTTGTCAACTCCCCTGACATTGAATCCTACATTGTCACCTGGCCCAGCTTGAGGCAATTGCTGGTGGTGGATTTCTATTGACTTCACCTCGCCAGTTACGTGCGCAGGCTCAAAAATAATCGTATCATTTATCTTCATCACACCTGTCTCCACTCTTCCAACAGGAACTGTTCCTACTCCTGTGATAGAATAAACATCCTGTACAGGCAGTCTTAACGGTTTGTCTACAGGCTTGTCAGGTTCTTTTATATATTGGTCCAACGCCTCTACCAAGCTCGGTCCATTATACCATGCCATCTTGTCGGATTTCTTTGTTACATTCTCCCCCTGATATGCTGATACAGGAATGAACGGTATTTCTGCGACTTTGTATCCAATTCCCTGCAGAAGTTTAGTCGCTTCAGCCTTCACCTCATCAAATCTTTTTTGGTCGTAATTTGCCGCATCCATCTTGTTCAAGACAACAAGCAACTGATTTATCCCAAGCACCTTCAAAAGCCAGGCATGCTCTTTTGTCTGCTCTTGTATACCTTCACCTGGTTTCGCGGAAATAACAAAAATAGAGGCATCGGCTTGGGAAGCGCCTGTAATCATGTTCTTGACGAAGTCCCTATGCCCCGGAGCATCTATTAATGTGAAAAACCATTTCTGTGTCTCGAACGGCCTGTGCATGATGTCAATTGTCAATCCCCTTTCACGTTCTTCCTTTACCCTGTCCATTACAAAGGCGAATTCAAATGTTTCTTTCTTAAGCTCGGTAGCGACTTCCTTCAACTTCCTAAGTTCTTCGTCCCTGATGGCACCTGTGTCGTATAGTATCCTGCCGACTAGGGTAGACTTTCCTGCGTCTACGTGACCCGAAGTTATCAGATTTATATGTGGTTTTGTCGGCATGCTTTCACCAAATTTGCTTAATCTAATTTATCAGATAGATTTAAATAAGTTAATTTACTGTTATTCTTTATGTCATTCACAACTGAAAAATTACAAAGACTACAGTTGTCATTAAAAGATGCTGGAATACAATTTCGCATAGCTGGAGCAGATTATAATTTACCGGGGAATGCTGAAGTAACTAATGAAAGACAGCTCTATGTGAGTGGGGTCCGAGATGAAGAATATACACCCACATACAATTTAACTTTAGGACTAAACGGATTAACTATTTCAGTCAGAGGTCTTGACAGACATAGTTTTGGAAATTGTTCACCAACACTAACTGCCTACATGGAGGGTGAACATATGATTTTAGGTTTAGATGATGGAGATTTGTATATGTTTGATAGAGCTAAAGAGGCAGATGAATTAAGAGCTAAGCTACAATCTGTAGCTAATGATTTAGCCTATCAAATCAAATTTGACTAAACCTCCGGTTGAGGTATATCCTCTGGCAACCCTTTCCTTTTCCTAATAGCTCTAACAGTAGATTCAAACAATTCCTTCGGTACCCTTTCAAACTTAGTCTCTACGAGCGAGTAAAATCCTCTTCCGCTTGTCGCAGATTTCAATGTCGCATCAAATCCAAACATCTCGCTGACAGGCAATTTCGCAGTGATAACAGATGCTCCTCTTTCTTCTTTCATGTCAATAATCTGTCCCCTTCTATTCTCGACTTCCCTGATAGATTCTCCAATCAATTCACTTGGTACATCTATCCTGATAATTTGTTTAGGTTCCAGCAGCTGTGCACCAGCCGATAGCATGGCCTGCCTAATGGCCCATCTAAGCGCCGGCCTAATCTGTCCTTCGCCTCTGTGAACAGGGTCTTCGTGCAGTTCAGCATCCTCCAATTTCACTTTCAATTTCGTGCACGGCTCCCTTGCCAACGGCCCGTCATCCATCACATCAGTGAATGCATCCTTAATCATCTCAATGACTTCATTAAGGAACTGAATACCTTTTGTCGCGTCAAGCAGAACACTTTTATTGTGCATTCTTAGTATGTTTCTAGCCTCATCATAATCCATGCCGAATTTTTTAAAATTCTGGAACAGTCCAACGTTTTTCTTTTTAATCTCACCTTCACTCTGTAGTTCGCCTTCAAGCATAGCCTGATATACCCCATCTTCCAATGGTTCGACTTGAATGTCCATTTTGTTGTGTTTGTTCGGTGATTTCCCTTCGATTTCAGGAGATTTTTCAAAAATAGTCTCGCGATAAACTACAATAGGCTTTGACATCTCTACATCAATTCCTAAATCTCTCAGTTTGTGTTCAACTTTGATTTCTAAATGCAACTCCCCTAAACCAGAAACAAGATACTCTCCAGTTTCCTGATTTATTTTAACTAACAGCGTAGGGTCTTCCCGTCCCAATCTCTTCAGAGTGTCAACCAACTTCGGCAATTCCATAGGGTTCTTAGGCTCAATGGATTTCGTAACAACAGGCTCGAACAAATGCTTGATTTCTTCAAATGGTTCGATAACTTTTCCTGCGTCAGTGACAGTCTCGCCTGTGAATGCATCCGGTATGCCAACTATCCCAATAACATTGCCTGCAGGGATTTCATCGACTGGTATCCTCTGTATTCCTTTGTAGACAACGACTTGCTGCAGTTTTTCATCCTTGTGCATCGTAAGGAGGTGCACATCCTTTCCTTTGAAGATTTTTCCCGAGAATATTCTCCCTGTAGCAACAAAACCAACATGAGGATCAGGAACCATTTTCGTTATAATCATTGCCAATTGCCCATCAGGGTCGCATGCAATCATATCTTTCCCTACATCAGAATCTAGATCCCCTTTCCAGATTTTCTCAATTCTATATTTCTGCGCATCAACAGGATTCGGCAAGTGCCTTACAATCATGTCAAGGACAACTTTATGCATAGGAGCATTCTTTGTTAATTTCTCCTCATTTTCTTCCAAAGTCCAATCAATTATGTCTTTGAATGATATTCCAGTTTTTTTCATGTAAGGAATTGATATTGCCCAGCGTTTCATTGCTGATCCCATTGCAACTGAACCATCCATAACGTTTACTAGCCACTTCTGTTTGTACTCTTCAGGAGCATACTTCTGTATGTAGACATTAACATCACGAATAACTTCTTCGAATCTTTGTTGCATTTGTTCTGGTGTTAATTTTAATTCGCGGATAAACCGGTCTACTTTGTTGATAAATAAAACAGGTTTAACATATTCTCTTAAAGCTTGTCTTACCACGGTTTCAGTTTGTGGCATAACTCCCTCAACTGGATCTATTAAAATAATACACCCGTCAACAGCCCTCATACTTTTTGTAACATCGCCTCCGAAATCAACATGACCAGGCGTATCAAGTAAATTAATCAGCACATCAGACCCTTCATAATCGTGGATCATAGAAACCGCGGCACCGTACACAGTCAGTTCTCTCTTTCTTTCTTCTTGGTCTATCCAAGTAACCATCGCTTTTCCAGCCATTTCTTCGGCTATCATCCCAGCTCCGCTAAGAAGATTGTCGGTAAGTGTTGTTTTTTTCCACCTGCAGAAGAGTTAATCTAACTACAGTCCGTGGTGAACATGACTTGCCGTAGCAATATTTCTAATTTTTGTTGGATCCTTCATTACTTCCATTATTCTTTCAGTCATTTCTTTTTTAGCCATTACTTACCTCCTTTAACATCGAACTTTAACTTTTAATTATTTGCCATCACAATCTTCCGTAAATTTATTGTAGATTAGAATTTATAATCCAAAATTTATAAGCGGTTGCAGTTTATCGCGCCCCTTCAGCTTCCTTCTCCAGTCTTTCCCTCTCCTTTATCGCATCGCTCTTCTGGTTGTCATTGTTATACGTCGCAATTATCTCATTCGTAAGAGCATCGACAATAGTTTCCTTCTTGCCAAAAGCTTTCTTGTACGCAGCCTGCGCAATAATTCTCAACCCAGCATCGACTCTTCTTTGCGGTGATGTTATCACAGCCCGCCTAATGATTATTCCGCCAACCTGATACCCTGCAATCTCCTCCCTTACTGCAGCATTTTCTATAGCCCTGACAAGAACTTCCACAGGGTTTTTTTGCAACTTTTCATAAATCTTATCAAAGGCCTTCCTGACAATGTTAAACGTTGTTATATACCTCCCAACAACTCTTCCAGAAGTTAAAAAATGCTTCCTGCTCTTATGCCCCGGCACCATCATCTTAGTTATCAATCTCTCAACAATGCTCATCCTCGATTTGTAAAACTGTTGTTTAGACAATCTACCAGAGCTTTTAGGAAACAGGGATGGTGTAATAGTGATGTAATTTCTTAACCCCGGATCATTCACAGTCAACCCACTAACATCCCATTTGTTAAAAATTTTCATGTCCATCCACTTACCTCGCAGGCTTCTGCTTTCTTCCAGCTAGAATTTCCTCCAGATCAACACCATTAACCCCAATAACTTTGTATTTCAATCCCCACATGCTGCCCACCGAGCCTCCTTGTGAGCCACCGACACCAACAATTGTCACTTCATCATGCTCATTTATCTGGTCAATTGCCTTGTTGCCTGGGACAAATGCGGTAACTTGCATGTTATTCTTAATCAACTGAACCCTGACAGCCTTCACTAATCCAGAAGAAGGCTGTTTCTGTTCAACAGTTCTCTTGCTTATAACAAGCCCACGTGCTTGCGGTGCTCCTCCAAGAGCCTCATCTTTCCACAATTTCTTCACTTTTCTCGTATATGTAATCTTTTTCCATCTAAATTTTTTCCTCGTCTTTTTTAATTTTCTTCCCGCAAACATACCCGGCATTTTACCTCACCATTACCTCGCTCACATCATGATTTCTCTGCAATAATTCTTTAAAAATCTTTAAATTTTTTCCGTCTCTGCCAATAACAACAGCTTTATCTCTTTTATCAACCCATATGTCCATCACGTTTCTCCCATTTTCATTTTTTAATTTTACCAAATTAATCTGAGGTATGAGATTTCTAACAAACTTCTCCGCATCATTTGAGAATTCGAAAACTTTGATGCCCTTTTTTATAAGATTCTCTGTCTTCTTTACAATACTCCCATTTTTACCTATAGCCTTGCCAACTTCACCCTCTTCAATTACAAAATAAACAACGCTAGCTGCACTATCAACCAGACAATCCCTAACGCCAGCGCCTGTTAAATTTTCAAAAAGTGTTATCAATCTTATCGTTTCTGTATCTAGTGTTACTTGCATGATATCATTTGATTATTATTGTCGTCACAGGAAAAGGTTTGCCGCAGACAACACCCAGCTCTCTGCTCGTCCCGTCAAATATTTCGAATTTCGCCTTGGACACCTTTGTATTATGGTTGATTTCGTCTCTCATACTAATCGGCAAATTATTCGCCACCACAATTATCTTTGGTGTATTTGTTTTAATATATTTAATAGCTTTATTGTATCCTATAATTGCTTTGCTTGATTTTATCGCAGATTGTATTTCTTCAGTCAATGTCATTTCCATCTACTCAAGTTACTCGCAAAAAGATTTAAATTCATTTCTCCTCTTCATCGGGTCTAACTATGAGGTCAAACATCCCCGTGCCAGCTGGGACAACCTGACCAACCATCACATTTTCAAATATCCCCTGCAAATTGTCGACTTCATTTCTTATTGAAGCGCGCACAAGATGTTTTATTGTTTCTTCGAATGCGGCCCTTGACAGAATTGATGTCTTGGCCCCAGCCACACCATATCTCCCTATTGAGCTCACTTCCCCGCTGAATGTCATCATATCCGCAACCAACATTACATATCGTACGTCAATATCCAGTGCCTGTTCTTGCATCGTTTTCAATGCCTCCCTTATAATTACACTTCTCGCAGCTTCTACTCCAAAAACAGCAACTGTTTCATATATGTCATTGGTATAAGTTCTTTTTTCGTCAACTTCTTTAATACACAATGTATCCTTCAGATTGGTGCCTATCGTGTTTATTATCCAATCTTCCCCCTCTTTCCTGACTATAGCGTTCCTTACCCCCTTTATTCCACCAACTTGAAAACCAAGAATTTTTTCTTTCATCTTCTGCAAAGCTTTTACATCTTCAGTCTTCGCAACAACAACAACTTTATCTTCTTTTGTTCTGGTATTCACATCTTTCAAATTCTCTTTTATGGCCTTTGAAATCACTTCAATCCTTCTCCTATCCATCACCTCAATTTCGATCGAGTTCTCATTCAGATTCAAAGATATTCTTTTTGTTATGTTCAACACTTTCTTCTCAACAAGATTTTCTGCAAGTTTCGCAGCTCCAGTTGCATTATTGAACTCCTTTTTCAAATAGATGGCCATCATGGGCGTTTCGGGTACTTTCTTCGCGTCGAAAATTTCAATCAGCCTAGGCAGTCCATATGTAACTCTTATGCCAGCCGTGCCAGCAAAGTGATAAGTTCGCATTGTCATCTGAGTTGAAGGTTCTGATATGCTCTGGGCGGCAATAATTCCAATGCTTTCTCCAGGTTCGAATTTCCCCTGTTGATAAGCTTTTCCAACTTCTTCTAGCAGCTTCCCCCTCTTTTCTTTGCTTAATCTCTTCTCTTTTACGATCTCTTCTATAGAGTTCAACAACCTGACAGGCAGTCCTGTTTCAGAGTTTGTCTGCAATTGTTCTGACATCTATACCAACCTTTTCAATTTTTGACGGGTCCAACCCGTCCTCACCGGGTGAGAATTGCACAATTCTGTTTGCGCTATCTCTTACAGTCCCATCATATTCAACCTTCAAATCTTGCAAAGCACCTACCAATCTTCTTTCCATATATCCGCTATGTCTAGTTTTCAACGACTTGTCCATCAACGATTCCCTGCTGTTAATCGCATCGAAGAAAAATTCAAATGGAGTGATGCCGTCCTTAAATCCCCTGCTCACAAATCCTGTAGCTTCCAAACTCACAACACCCTTCTTAAAATGCGGAAATGTTCTTTGATAATAACCCCTCTCAATCCTCTCACCCATTACCATCTCCTGCCCAACCATGGCTGCAGTCTGCACCATATTGACCAATGAACCTCTCGCGCCGCTTTTAACCATCGCTAATGTAGGGTTATCTTTTACATACCTTTCAAGAACTTTCTGTACGTCATTCAACCCATTTCTTAAAACAGTTTTAATCATATGGTTAAGACTTTCTTTCGGCGTTCTTCCAACCAACAGCTTCAACTCGCCTCTCTCATATTGCCTATTTATTTCATCTACATCTCTTCTAATCTTCTCAATAACCTCTCTTATTTCACGCTTGGCCGCGTCAGGAAGATCCTGGTCTGATATACTTATAGAGAACCCGTCCTTCATGAGAAATTCTATTGCAAGTCTTGTGACATTATAAATGAATTTTTGTGTGAATCCGCCACCGTATATTTTTTCAATCTTGTCTATAAGCTTTCCACTTTCCGCTCCCACAGCAACCTTATCGATAATGCCTTTGATTAATTTGCCATTTTCAATGGCCACAACCTCTCCAGAATTTGATTTAAACTCCATCGAAAGATCCTTCGGTAAGAATAAACTGAAAACCTCCTTCCCAGTTAAGCTTTCCTTGTCAGGCAGTTCCACATTTGTGTCAACAGCTCTCACAATCTGCGTATACTCTTTTCTGGAGAGTCGTGTGCTGTCTTGAGTCAAGAGATACATGCCTGTAATGTGATCACGAATAGCCCCTATAATAGGGCCGGAAAATCTTGGACTTCTTATATGATTTGGTACCATCATCAAATTTTCAGCCTCTACCTTTGCTTCTTCTGTCTGAGGGACATGAAGGTTCATCTCATCCCCGTCAAAGTCTGCATTGTAAGGTGTTGTAACGCTCAAATTCATCCTGAAAGTTTTGAATGGCATGATTTTAACTCTGTGGCCCATCAGACTCATTCTATGGAGGCTCGGCTGCCTGTTAAACAGAACAACGTCATTATTCTGCAAGTGCCTCTCGACAATATATCCAGGGACAACCTCGTTGGCGATTTCCTCTTTGTTCAATTCAGTAATCTTTTTTCTTCTGCCATCTGGTCTCACCACATAATTAGCACCAGGCAATGTATAAGAACCATTTAGAACAAGTTTCTTCACGCTCTCTACATTAGATTCGTTCACCCTCACAGGAACAGTCAGCTCCTTAGCAATGACCTCTGGCACGCCAACTTCATCCAGTTCAATCTTAGGATCCGGCGATATAACTGTTCGTGCAGAGAAGTTTACCCTCTTGCCCGCCAAATTTCCTCTGAACCTGCCTTCTTTTGTTTTAAGCCTCTGCGACAATGTTTTCAGAATTCTTCCTGATCTGTGCCTTGCTGGCGGCACTCCTGACAACTCGTTATCAAAATAAGTCGATATGTGATATTGCAACAACTCCCAGAGGTCTTCAATGATAAAATCTGGCGCACCAAGGTCTATATTCTCTTTCAATCTGTCGTTAATTCTCACTATATCAACGAGCTTGTGCGTCAAATCATCCTCGCTTCTTTCACCCGTTTCTAATGTTATAGACGGCCTCACAGTAACAGGTGGTACCGGAAGCAAAGTTAGGATAAGCCACTCGGGCCTTGCCTTCAAGCCAATCAAATTCAAATCATCCTCATTTATCCTTTCGAATCTTTCCCTTACTGCAGATGCGGTCAAAGTTTCTGCGCCTTCGACAAATGTGTAAGGCTTTATCAACTTCAGCTTCTTTTGTTCTGTGTTGCAGTAGGGGCATTTCTTTTTAGCTAAAGTAACAAACTCCTTGAAGGTTAACCTTCTTCCCTTTATCCTTTCAACATCTTTCTGATCAGCCAGAATTCTGCTACATTTCCTACAAAACATTTTGAGAAGAGCAAAAATAATTTTTGAATAGTGGACATGTATAACTGGTCGTGTGAGCTCTAAATAACCAAAATGTCCGAAGCATTCCCCAACATTCCCCCCGCATGTCCTGCATCTTACTCCAGGATCTATAACACCGAGTCGTGGATCCATAAGTCCGCCCTCAATCGGATAACCTTCCTGGTCATAGAGCTCAGTCTTTGTTATTTTCGCAGCAACCATGCCCTTTACCATCTCAGGCGAGACTATCCCAAATTCTATTCTTTCAACTTTCATTGTTCTCCCACCACAACTTTCGGATATATCAGCATGCTCTTCAGTTCGTCCATCATGAGCTTGAATGCATAGCTTATCTGAACATCGTTTATCTTTGCTTCGCCATCTATTGGGCACACCTTTTTGTTTTTAATCCTGTCCTTCATCGCCACCAATCCGCACACAGAGCATATAGATACAGTCGTTTTATCCGAGTCGAACCTCTCTTTCAGAACCAGCGATGCGCCATGTGCAATCAAACAATCTTTTTCCATTTCACCCAACCGAAGTCCACCTTCCTTGCTCCTGCCTTCTGTTGGTTGCTTTGTCAATAAAGTAACAGGTCCACGAGATCTTGCGTGTATCTTGTTCGAAACCAGATGGTCTAACTTTTGATAAAACGCTGAGCCGATGAAAATCTGACTTTCAAATCTTTTTCCAGTTCTTCCGTCATACATAACCTCTTTTCCATCGTTTCTAAAACCATTTTCCACAAGCGTCTCGCGCAGTTCCTTTTCTGGCGTAGGGCTGAATGCAGGGGAGACTGTATGCCGGCCTGTAATAGCCGCAACTTTTCCCCCGATGATTTCCAGTAGCTGTCCCATCGTCATTCTTGATGGAATGCCATGCGGGTTGAATATTATATCAGGAACAATGCCGCTTTCTGTGAAGGGCATGTCCTCTGGCGGCACGATCAAAGCTATCACACCCTTCTGTCCATGTCTGGACGCAAGCTTGTCACCAATTTCAGAAATCTTCAAATCCCTGACAACAACTTTCATCAGCTTCGTCCCATCGGTCGTGTCAGTTACAAAAACCCTATCAACTATCCCTCTATCGCCATGCCTCAATCTGACAGAAGTTTCTCGTATGTTCTCCAATCCTGTAACAAATCTGTCCATTGTTCCCAAGAATCTCAGCGGCGAAACCCGGCCAATGATTACCTTATCAGATTCCAAATCGGTTTCAGGATATGACATCCCGTCTTCTGACAGGTGCTTGTAGGCATCTTCACCTGCGTATCCCCTTACACCAGCCTCAGGTATGCCAATCAGATCTTCCTGTCCGCCCAGATATCTTTTCTGTTCAACCTCATACGAGCGATACATGTAAGACCAGAATAAACCTTTCTGCAAGGAGCCAGCGTTAATAACTATGCTATCCTCCATGTTGTAGCCGTCGAACGATGCAACCGCAATGACAACGTTATTTCCATTCGGGTGCTTGTCATAAGAAATAACAGAATAGGCACGCGTCTGTACCATCGGCTTGCTAGGATAAACCATTACATTCGATTTAGTGTCAGTCCTTGACAAGAAGTTTGTGGCAAAAATACCAATCGACTGCCCAACCATTTTCGCGCCATAGTTCACCCTGTCACCTCTGTTGAATTCAGGATAAGGGATGAAAGACGCAGACAAACCCAAAACCACCGAAGGATCAAACTCCAAGTGCGTGTGCTCAGGTGTCAGTTCATTTTCTGTCAAGGCTATATAAGTATTTTCTTCTTCCTCACTATCGAGAAACTCCACAACCCCGGTCTTCACCAAATCAGCCCATCCAATTTCCTTCTTTTTTAATTTTTCTACATGCTCTTTCATCAGTTTTGGCGCGCCATTTTCAACAATAATCAAAGGCCTTCTAACTCGTCCGGAATCCGAGACAATTCTGACTTCATCCAGGTGCTGGTGGTAAGCTGTATTGACTTGGTAGGGTATATTGCCGCTTCTTCTTTTAGTGCGGATCTCGTTTACAAGCTTCTCTGGATCCTGCGTGCTTCCTACAAACCTTCCGTCAAAAAATATCGACGCCATGTTTCACCTTTTGATTAGCTCCATTACAGGTTTCAATTCCTTCTCCTGCAGACCATGCGTGACTTCGGTCATCAGTGCAAGATATTTTCTCAAACCGATGGTGGCGCCTTCTGGAGTCTCTGAAGTACATAATTTTCCGAAATGAGTTGGATGCAATTCTCTTGCTTCAAAATGCTCTTGAGTGGATGTCAACGGCGACAGCACATTTCTCATGTGAGAGAGAGTTTTAATGTAGCTCCCCCTTTCTAACCTCTGGCTCACACCTGTCCTCCCGCCAACCCACGAGCCTATTGCCAAAGCAGAGATTAATTGGTTGCTTAACACATTAGATTCAATGATGGATTGCAACGGTGGCAGCCTGCCTCTCTTTGTCAATTTTTGATAATTGTACGTCACTCTAGTGATTAGCCCCCATTTTCCAAGGAGTATAGAGCGAAGTAATATTTCCAACAAGTCGCCTGACAGCCTGAGTCTTTTGTTTGAATAGTGGTCCAAATCATCCTCTTCGATCTTTTCCAGGTGAAGTTTGATTAATTTTTCTATAGCTTTTGTAAGAAACATCGCCTTTGAAAGTCTGTCATTTGTTTCTTGTCCGAGATGCGGAAGCAAATATTTATCAGCAATCTTGACAGCACGATCCATCCTGTATTCTTTCTGTGGTATTTTCAAATGTTTCCCAATCTCATCCAAGCCTTCGTCTTTATTTACAGCTTCAGTTTCGTACAGGTTTATGTAGAATTCCTCCTGCACTTCTTCGTCTTGTGAAATAGTCGTGACAATATCCTTATCAGTTTCCAATCCCAAGGCTTTCAACAAAATCCCAACAGGCAATCGCGTGACATTTGCAAAGCTTATGGTTATTGTCCCGTCAACTTTCCTTTCAAGCAAATGCCTTTGGACATAACCATCTTTTTCCGAGTGGATTCTAGCTATCTCGGTAATGTTGCCCGACCCGACCTTAGTTGCGATTATTCTGTTTGACGCAATCTCTTCAACCAAAACAAGTATCCTTTCCGTGCCGTTAACAATGAAAAATCCGCCAGGGTCATCCGGATCTTCACCGGCTTCTGTCAGTTGCTGTGGTGACATCTGTGACAGCGGGCATATCCTCGACTTTACCATTACAGGCATGTCACCGAAATTGACAATAACAGGCTCTCCTTCCTGCTTGTTTATCACCGGCGTTATTTCGACATACATAGGCGCGGCGTATGTCAGATTTCTAATCCTAGCTTCCGATGGCAAGATAGGCCTCACGCTCCCGTCGGCTTCTTTGATCGTCGGCTCACCAATTTTAAAGTCGCCAAGTTTCAGTTTTATGTCCCCCAAGTCAGGCACATCCGGTTTTATCATGCCTATCTCACTAAGAACTTTTGGTATCCTTCGTGTGATGAAATCATTGTAAGAATCTATCTGGAACTTTACAAATCCCGTCTCGCGTATGAAACTGTCCAATATTGCAACAAATCCGTTATTCATCCTTTCACCACAACTCTGTAATATACAGCCTCTCCAGCCACAGGAGATTTTCTGATAATCTTGACAACATCCCCGAGTTTACCGCCCAAATTCTGAATAACAGCATCGTCCAATAAAATTCTTGGTAGTTGCCTCAATGTAATCTTATATTGGTTAAGCAACTCTTGCTTCTCATTATCTGTCAGCAAAGCATGCTTTGGTACCAACTCGTTCTTTGTTATGTCTATTTCTTTCGTGTTTACACCCCGATATTATCGGCTGGAAGGATGTACATACTAACGTGAAGAACAGCGATTGGTCTTTTGAAAATGTTATCCCCACGAGGCCGATTGGATATCCTATAATAGAGATTCAGAACTTTTTAAAGTTATCGGTTTGAGATGTTTAGTTGGTGTTTTGATTTCTGCGATTTCTAGAAATGAAAATTTTATCAGTTAAGCTCTCATTAATATGTGTGTCCAGTCTTTTATGATAAACAGATTCAAATTTTTCGCTTGGCCAGCCTAAGTCTCTTGAAGCTTCTTCATAAAATGTTTTGGCGTCATCAGGGTAATAGTTGGGACTATTCTCTCCTAACAATAAGCAATGAATATCAGTAACACAGAGATTATGTGCAACACCAGCAAGAGTCACACTTTCAACACCGTCATTCATTAGCAATTCCTTTGTTCTAAGAGTTTGTAGTTCAAAAATATCTTCTGGGATGTATACTATATGTTGAGCATAAGATCTAATTGACGGATGGTTTAATGTATTTGGCGAGTCTTCCCCATCCAAGTAATAAACTCTTTTACCGTTCTCAACATATCTCCCAACCTCTGAAGAAATCCATTCAAATAATCTCCAGGTTTGTCTAGCAACTTTCGGTGTACGGCCTTCAAGAGTAAAATAAGGTATTCCTATGTGGACAACAACTAAAGCATCTCTATCTAAAGTGTAATATTTATTTAAGGTTGTCATTTAATCACTACTCTTAAGTAGCTAAGATATTATTTAAAGATATGTGTTCTTGAGTATCTAATCTTTAAATCTCTTCTGAACTTTCTACTATTGAGAACTTCAATAAGAAAAGTATTGTTTCTAGTTAATCAGCTTTGTGATTTTGGATAATAACGCACCGTTGACCCTTTTCTCTCTTTTCTTACTAGACCTCTTTCAATAAGAGTCGATCGAAGACTCCATGAATGAGCACGATTTAACAGCGTATTGAGTTCAGACGGTCTTATTCCTGGAATTTTCCTAATTATTGAGAGCATTTTTGCTAGTAATTTTTCTCTTAATTTTTTGTTTTTAGCTTCCGATAATCGTTTTCTTTCCATAAGCAATTCTAGTAAATTGAAATATAAAAAGCGCCCGGAGCGGGATTTGAACTCGCGAACAATAGGTTACTACCTATCATTTCCCGCGTCGAAGCCGTGACAGGGCTTTATCCTAGGCCATTGTCCCTAGTTAAAAGCTAGTCTAGACGATCCGGGCTTGAGGAATAATATATATTAATCATTTATAAAACTTATAATGGACAGTAAACTTTCACAAAGTTTCAGGAACCTTTTCTATTACTGGTTATATTGTAAACACGTGCCCAGGATATAAAACGACGAAATAAAGAATTTCTAGCTGAAAGCAGTTCTATTTAACTTATGATGACTGAAAGAAAACTTAAATCACCTTCTCTATAAAAGATGTGGGAAATGAACCCCTCCGAAAGTCGGATATTAACTATTAAACAATTTTTAAAGTTACGTGATAAAAATGAAAGAATATCAAGATCCAGAAGTGTTAAGAAAGCTTTACTGGGGAGAAAGTTTGTCACTCAATCAAATCGCTAAGAAATTAGATGTATCACTTACAACGATTTTTCTACACATGAAAAAACATAGTATAGAAAGAAGGAGACAAGGTAGATATTTCGAGGAAGTAAAACAACTTGAGCCATCAGAGGATTTAGCATATTGGGTAGGAGTAATGCAAACTGATGGTTCGCTTGTTAAATGGAAAGATGAAGTTTGTGCTAAAGTAGGTGTGGGATTAAATTCTCTACCTATGTTAGAGAAATTTAGCAAATTTCAAGCCAACTATTAAAGAGGAAGTCCAAGATTTTCAAAAGAAGAAACAGAGTTCTTTTTAACTATAGTATAGGTGTAAAATCATTTTTGAAAGAATTTGATCGATTAGGTATTAAATTTGGTAAACCACCTTGCCCACCAGAATGGTGTAAAGATGACATTAAATTATTTGGAGCATATTTAGCTGGTATTATAGATGGTGATGGAAATGTTCATCTACATTTAAATAAACGAAAATTTAAGAAACCTTATTTTCAATGTCAAATTAGAATATTCAGTAAATTTGAACAGATTGAACTAAAAAAGTCTATAGAAAGCCTATTGAAATGCAAAACAAGTATACAACTACGAAGAAGTGATAGTTTTATAGATGGTAGAAGAGTAACAGGCTCTTGTTATGTATTAAATTTTCTCATTTCAAGTAAAAATTTCCATATTTTCCAAAGAGCTGTGTTACCAGAAATTGCAATACACAAGAAAGCAGATAGTATAGTCTCATATTTGAAAGCAGACAATTAGTAGATGGGCGTGGTGCATTTCCCATGACTTTCGCCATAGTACAAAGCACTACGCTGAACTGTTTTACTTCTGTGTTCGAATGGGAACAGGTAGTTCCAGTCCGCTTTGACCCATCAATAAAATAATACTGTAAGTGAATGTTTTTAAAGGTTGTCCCCGCTGAGAGATTTGAACTCTCGACTTGTCGCTTACTATATGAGCAGTTCCTGACTGACAAGTACATTGTACTCACCTACAGGCGACCACTCTACCAGGCTGAGTTAAGCGGGGGTTAATAGAATAAACACCTTGTTAATATAAAAACTTTATTATGCTTTGGCCAATGCCTGCTTCGACACACTCATTCTCTTGACTTTATTCCTGTCCAAGAAAGCCATCTGCGCTTCTGGCAGAGCCAAATGCCCGATAATGTCAACAACAGGTCTTATCCGGTATGTTACAACCCTCTCTTCCCCAGATCTCATTCCACCAAGATTCCATCTCAATTCTGTACCATCTGAAACTCTTTTCGCCTTTGGCCTCAATGTATCAAACCTGTCAACAACTCTAGCTATCTGCGGCACAACATCGACAATTTCCACATCTTTTATTTCATGCAAAGCCCTGTTCTTCACTTCAAGCAAAACCAGGATTTCTTTCCCCCTAGTTATCTCGCCTTCATGTCTGACAGCTTTACCTATCTTAGGCTTAGACAACCATCTGTATGCACCATAACCAATAACACCGATTATCCCAAGCGTTAACCATATTCTCCAGATATCAATTCTGTACTTGATTGTATACTGTTCTCCAGGAGCTAACGCAGGCACAGACCATGTGTATACAACACGATTACCAGACGAGTCTGTAGTCGAAGGCTCTATATCAGGATCAAACAAACTCTGTGCGAATTTTGGAAGCGATTCTGTTACTGTAAATGATGGCAGGTCAACATTCCCTTCGTTTTTAACTCTGATAGATGCAGTCGAAAATAGAATATCGTATCCACCGGATTTTTTCGTATACTCTGTAGGCGGTTGTGTGACTGTGTTCACATCGAAGTTGGCAGATTTAGAATATCTTAGCTGGTTGGATACATCCCTTAATTCAGCTTCAACTACATAGCTTCCTGGTGCGGCATATATGTCCAGGTTAAACCTTTTAGAGATATCAACAGAAGATTTAGCGCCAATCGAATCAAGGCTCACGTCGAATGTCTTCACAATGCTAGCGCCTTTTCTAACAATTATTTTCAAGAAATTCTTCCCTGATATTGTTTCATCAAGATTAAAAACTTTGGCAGTAATCTTAACTTCTTCGCCAGGATTAAGGGTGTACTTTTCTAGCGACAGGTCAGGAATGTAAACCGGTGTCTGCCTCTGGATAATTAAAATCAAGTTTTCACTATCTGTGACAGATTCGTCAGAAGTTGATTTTGCAGCTACTGTAAATACAGGCGATACCAAATCCGCATCAAGAGCAACAGTCAAATACAATTTCACTACTTTCTCTTCTTTTGGAGCAAGAGTCAAAAGAAAGCTCTCCAAGCTTGCACTAACTTTTTCAAATTGGGTAGGGAATAATGACAAAGTGAAAGTGTCTGTTTTTTCTTGTGTATTTTTAACAATAACATCTACACTCTGTGTTTCTGTCGTATATCCTACAAGGCTCCCTTTCGATAATGAAACGTCAACTCCTGCGGCAAATACAGCAGACACACTAATCAAGAAAGCAACAATGAAGGCAGAAATCAGAAGCTTCATAGATTCACTAATAATATTTTCGTTTCTTTATATTTTAAACTAATGTTTATTCTTTTTTCTTCAGCTTGTCAATAATCCGATTGACTATAGGTTTGAAAACTTCCTCTTTCGGTCCTATCTGGAACATGTAGGATATATCGTACTTTTTCTTGAATTGGTCGAGCGATGTCATGTGTTCAAATTCTATCAACTTCTTTTTTCCAGCTTTTTCTAGCGGATGTCCCAACGTGACGATACCGACTGGCCTTAGTTCATTTGGTAGCCCTAGTGCAGTTTTTACATCTTGCTCGTCAAAAGCCCTTATCCAGTTAGTCTCTAATCCAAGAAGTTGTGCAGCAATCATCATGATTGTTATCGCGCCCGCTGTATCCTGTATCGAATATAAATATTCCCCTCGTTCTTCGTATTTCAAGCTGAATTTCTTCAAATCTGCACACACGACAATATCTACAGGCGCATCTTTTACAACATCTAACTTTAATGCGGCTTTATGCAGGCGTTTTTTAATTTCTGGATCTTTTACGACAATAAATTCCCATCCCTGTAAGGAACCCGCAGAGTCTGCATGGTTAGCCATATAGAGAATAACGCCAATTAGTTTGTCGTCGACTTGCTTCTTTTCATATTTTTTTACTGTTCCTAATGTTGTCACAGCACTGAAAAAATCCATGATATCACTAAGAATAATTTGTTAGTTAAGTGTAAATCCTTTTATATTTTTCGTGTGAACCCACATCTTGTGCAAACATATAAGTTATAATATTTAGTTTCGTCATTCGGAGAAATAATCATCTTCAAAATCATCTTCTCTTCTTCATGTGAATTCTTGAGGCAACTCTCGCATAGAGAATAGCTCCAGCTATGTGAATGCGTGTAACTTAGTGCCATCTTTTGGTCAACCAACCTATTATTGTTTATAATTTTCCTAAATAAATGTATTGTATGGACTATTCTATCCTTGCTGAGAAATACGAGAAATTGGAATCAGTATCTTCAAAGTTAGCTAAGGCAGACATAATAGCAGAATTCTTGAAATCTATAACTTCTAATGAATTGTCAAAAGTAGTTCTTTTATTGCAAGGAAGAGTTTTCCCCTCATATTCAGAATCCGAACTAGGCATAGCAACACAAATGATGATTAAAGCTATAGCAAAAGCTTCTGGATTTTCTACAGATAAAGTCGAAGATACATTCAAAAAGACAGGCGACTTGGGATTAACCGCAGAAAAATGTGTGGAAGGAAAGAAGCAAACTAGTCTATTAAAAAAGAAACTTACTGTCGACTATGTTTTTGAAAATTTACAAAAGCTTGCAACAATTACAGGGGAAGGATCACAGGATAAAAAGTTGAATTTGATATCAGAGTTGATAATTTCTGGTCAGCCAAAAGAGGCGCGATATATTGTTAGAACTATTTTGGGAGAATTACGTGTTGGTGTAGCAGAAGGAATAATTAGGGACGCTATAGTTAATGCATTTCTGGTTGATGAAAAATCTACAAAAGAGGAAAAAGAAAAAGCTACCGAAGCTGTCGAGAATGCATGGAGTTTAATAAATGATTATGGAGAAGTTGCTAGAATAGCAAAGGAAGATAAAATAAAAGGACTACAAAAAGTTGGGATACAACCCGGCAAACCTATTCAAGTTATGCTCGGACTTGCAGCTGAAAAGATTGAAGATGTGGTAAAAGAGTTTGGTGAAGTGATTGCCGAATTTAAATATGACGGTATGAGAGTTGTGATAGAAAAAAAAGGAAATCATTACTGGTTGTTTACAAGACGTCAAGAAGATGTGACAAAACAATTTCCAGATATAGTCGAACTTGCAAGGAAATGTTTGAAAGCTGAAGAATGCATTGTTGAAGGTGAAGCGTTAGGAATAAACCCCAAAACTGGCGGACCATTGCCATTCCAGCAATTGAGCCAGCGAGTTCACAGGAAGTATGACATAGACAAAATCAGTAAAGAAATTCCCGTTCAAGTAAACCTTTTTGATGCGACGTACGTAAACGGAAAACCACTTTTCAATGAACCTTTATCGGAAAGGCGAAAAGAACTTAGGAAGATACTGGATCCAATAAAAGGGAAGTTTCAACCCGCGAAATTTATAATCACAACCGACATCGAAAAACTCGAGGAATTCTACGGAGACGCAATTAAAGAAAAACAAGAAGGGTTGATGCTGAAGGTTCCTAATGCGCCATACGTTTTTGGCAGGCACGTCGGCACAATGTACAAAATAAAACCAACAATGGAAAATCTTGATCTTGTTGTTATCGGTGCGACATGGGGTGAAGGCACAAGAGCTAGATGGTTAACAAGTTACATGTTGGCATGTAGAGATGAGGGTACAGGAAAACTTTTGGAATGTGGGATGATTAGTACGGGGTTAACGGAGGAAGAATATAAACAGACTACACAAATGCTAAAGCCCTTAATAATAAGAGAAGAAGGCAGAACAGTCTGGGTTAAACCAAAAATAATTATGGAAGTGGGCTATCAGGAAATACAAAAGTCACCAAATTATAGTTCAGGATTTGCACTCCGATTTCCAAGATTTTTAAGAGACAGATCAATGGATAAATCTGAACCAGATACTTTAGAAAGAGTTAAATCACTTTTCAAATCCCAAGGTAGAGCTGGGTAAAAAGGCTTATACTCTATTATAGAAATCTTTATATATAACATATAATCACTTATAAGTAGTGAGTTAATATGGTGAACTACAAGGCTATAAGAGGATATGTTAAAGGGTTATTACCAAGATTATTTATAGCTGAAACCTTATTCTTTGCAGGGATAGATGTAGGTTCGAATGAGTATGACCTATTAAAGGCTGGTGAACATAGGTTTCAAATCCAACGTTATTCTCAACCTACTAGTGTAGCCGACCAAGCTATAAGAAAAGGTAGAATAAGACTTGGTATATATAACATAAATTTTAGTGGAGATAGAACACATTACGATAAAGGTGAACTTGAGAAATATTTGAACACCACATTTAAACGATTAAGAATAAAAGTAGAGGTAGATTATCAAAATGTTTATCCTGATGATAACAAAAACAATTCTGGTGTTCAGTTTTTCAAAGATTTTATACAAAATAATTCTGTAGATGTTATAAAATCTGGGGAAATCAAAACATACGAAAAAAGAGAAGAAAGAGGAGACGCTGTTATTACAACACAACAATATTTCATTGCTAGAAACGCCCGCGAAGCGTTGACTGGATTTTTACATAGAATTGTACCAGGATTTTCTGAGGAAAAGGACGATATACTCCTTATACTAGGCGATTTTAAAGATAGTGATGCACGTGGTGCTTCGCACTCTTCACAATTTATTGCTGTAGATAAAAAAACAGAACCTGATAAAGACAAATCTGGCCAAAGATTTAGCCAAAATGAATTTAACGCTACCATAGCTCATGAAACCGGGCACCAATTAGGGTTGAATCACTCTTCATTTTGGCCATTAGATGTTATGAGCTATGCACCTATTTCCCGTTGGACTATTGAAAGATTTCCACAACTAGCTATAGGGCCAGAAAGTTGGTTTGAATGGAGAGATATTAAAGGTAGGTATAGTCGTGAGGAAGAACCTAAAATTAAACAATCACAAGCTAGTGCAATGCAATTTGTAGGGAATTCTAGAGATTTTCAGTTCTATAGAAAACACGGATTTCCAAGGACGAAAAGAAGATAAACAAGATAACCTATTTAAACATTTCTATCCGATTAATTATCACTAAGTAATGATAAGCTTTAAGAACTTAAAATTTAGAATTAAATTAACCGTGATAAAATGGCATTAGCTTCAAATAAAGTGATGGACGCATTGAAAGGGATAGGTTTGAACCTGTACGAAAGAAAGCTATGGGTAGCTTTGCTGGCAAGAGGCACTTCTACTGCTGGTGAGCTGTCGGAAATCGCCAATGTCCCACGTTCAAGAAGCTATGATATACTGCAAAGCCTAGCTGAAAAAGGATTTGTTATTGTTCAGACAGCCAAACCATTGAAATATGTTGCCATAAACCCTGTTGAGGCATTAGACAGAGCCAAAAGGAAACGGGAAGAGGACATGAAAACGACCATTGAAAGGATGGATGATTTGAAATCTTCACCGATAACAAAAGAATTGTCTTCCATTTATACACAAGGGTTGAACATGATTGCACCCGAGGAATTAACAGGAGCGTTGAAAGGAAAATATTCTGTCTCGCAGCAGATGACATCAATGTTCAAGGTTGCAAACAAAAGGATAAACATCGTCACAACTCCTGAAGGTTTGGATGATTTGTTCGAGAACCATTATAATGATTTGAAACGTGCGGTTGAGCGAGGCGTTAAGGTACAGATAGCTGCGACTGGGTTGGATAAATCTACAGAAGCAACCAGAGGATTGAATGGTGTGGCTGAAGTAAGGGGATTAAACAACAGAGATTTACCGATAGCCGGAAGATTTGCAGTTGTTGATGGTAAAGAGATCGTATTCTCATTGACAGACCAGAAAGTTCACGAAACGCAGCATATGGCGTTCTGGAGCAAGAGCGAGCATGCGGCGACTAGCTTGTTAGAGCCTTTGTTCAAGATGGTGTGGAGCAATTCAAAGCCTGTGAATTAAATATGAACAATTATCAAAATACCGAACAATATGGACGTGATGAAAAATTATTGGATAGAGCTTTGGTTGCAGGTGGAGTAGCAGCTTTATTAGCACAAGGTGCAACATTGTCTTATTTTGGTATTAGAGATGGTCTTGATACAGATCTGATACTAACAAGTACCTTTATGGTTGCACTGCCTATAGAAATTCTGACTATATTTATCACACGCGGTATTCTTGAAATAAACGATCTTTATGCTAGGAGACGTGGAAGAAATAGTTACCTATCTGGATCTCTTAATGGCTTGGAGTAGCGCAAAGCCCGTTAATTGATTATTTGAAATTCTTTATATCGTCTTGAATTTGTTTTACAAAATCATCTAATTTTACACCATAGTTAACTTTACCGTCTTTTGATCTGACAGCAATAGTTTTATTTGCTTCCTCTTTCTTCCCGATTACAATTGCATATGGAAATTTTTGCATCTGAGAATTTCTTATCTTATATTCAATTGTATTAGATTCATAATCTCCAACAACTCTAAAGCCATTATCAGACAGTTCTTTTTCAACAAATTTCGCATATTTCAAGTTTTCATTAGATATAGACAATACACTAGCTTGCACAGGCGATAACCAAACAGGAAACTTCCCCTGATAATGTTCAACTAGAATTCCCATAAATCTTTCTAAGCTCCCGTAGATAACACGATGAACAATTACAGGTTTGTGATTCTTCCCATCTTCACCTACATAATTTAAATCAAATCTTTCAGGCATCATGAAATCTACCTGTACGGTCGCACATTGCCATGTCCTTCCTAAAGAATCTTTAATATGAAAATCGATCTTTGGTCCGTAGAACGCACCATCACCAGGATTTACCTTGAATTTTATTTTTTTCTTTTCCAACGCTTTCTTTAATGCATTCTCTGCATTATCCCAAATTTCTTTTAATCCCATCGCCTTCTTCGGTTTTGTAGACAGCTCAACATGATATTCAAATCCAAAAGTCTTGTAAAAATAATCTATCATGTCAACAACATTATCAATTTCATCAACCAACTGATCTTGTATTACAAAAATATGTGCATCATCTTGCGTCAAAGCTCTTACCCTAAACAATCCCGATAGTACTCCGCTTAATTCATTTCTGTGGACTAATCCTAATTCGGCTAATCTTAAAGGCAAATCTTTATAGCTTCTGCTTGTGTTTTTAAAAACCAAAATAGCTCCAGGACAGTTCATTGGTTTTAATGCAAAATCACGATCTTCAACATGTGTGAAAAACATGTTTTCTCTGAAATGGTCCCAATGCCCACTAATTTCCCATAAGTTTCTATCAAGGATTACTGGAGTGTTAATTTCCTGATAACCTCTTTTTTGGTGTTCTTTTCTCCAAAACTCAATCAGCAGATTTCTAATTAACCATCCTTTATTGTGCCAAAAAACCATGCCAGGTCCAACTTCATGGAAACTGTACAGGTCCAACTGTTTGCCGATAACACGATGGTCATTCTCACTGAGAATTTCCTCTTTCATTTTGGGAAGTTTGGTTTTTCTTAAGACAGGTTTTTTAGTTTCTGTTATACCGTTTTCTTCAGGGGTGTAAATTTTTGCAGTCTCAGCTAATGGGTGACCCTTCGTTTTGATTAACAAACTCTTTGTCCATCCAAATGGCGCACGGTATGCTTCTATCTTCAATGATTTAGCGTAAGACTCCATTTCTTTGATAATCTTCAAAGCATCAGACGGTTTCGCCAAATTCCTGCTCAAATGCGCAAAAGGATACAGCAAGATTTTATTTCCCTTTACTTTTCCAAGAAATTCTTTCACATCATCTATAGCTTTCTTTCCTAGAGATTCGTTATCATTTTCCTCAACAGAGACAAACAGGACAACCAGATCTTCATAACGATACTTTTTTTTCTCTACCTCCTCGGCTAAAGAAATTTCTTTTTGCGTAGGCTCAAACTCTATATAGTCTGCATGCGACTGTAGTATTCTCATATTATCGTTTCTTCTTTGTTCTCAGTCCTAGTAATTTCGTCGTATTTATTTTATGCCTTACTTTGGGGTTTTCATAGAAATATGTCGCCCTCAACATTCTGGCTGATATATTAATGAACCTGAAGAGTTCAGCTAGCTGGGCTAGTCTAGCCTCACTAAGAGCACCAGCTATATACCTCCCTATAAGAATGCTCGAGCTTGCTGATGATGCTGATATCTGATAAAACCTTTCCAATACTCTGAGAACCAGGAAAAAAGGAAATACCACAATGATATAGGGCCAATAATGCTTTAAGAAATTTGGTATGCTTTTAGCGTGCGTGAATTTAAACCACAAATCCATAACGAAGACAGTCAGTATCCAAAAATCTAGCAGATCTATTATCCAAAAATAAGGTTTCACAAATTTAGAAAAAAACAGTTCTGCAACAGTTATAATCACCAGCAAGACAAGAGCATAAGGTATAAGACTATCAACGAAAATTTCAAGCTTTGACGCCTTTTCCTTCATATTCTCACTTTGTTAAATTAAATTTATTTGTGTTTATCTTTTCAAGTGAACCCAAAAATTTGAATCCCGTTCTGAATCAAATAAAAAATAAGTAATGTTTTCAAGAATTTTCCCAAGAACCCAGCCAGCAAGAATTTTCTAACATCATATCTGCTTAATCCGCTGATTATTCCTACTAGATCAAATGGGAAAAACAAGAACGCAGTTGCAAATATCACCCAGAATGCATACTTGTTATAGTATTTTCTAATTGTCGCTGTAAGCTTCTTGTGTTTTTTGAATTTGCCTTTTGCCAACTTCCCTCCAGCCAGTCCTATGCCATATCCGACCATTTCGCCTATCATCGATCCTGCAGCTGTCACAAGAGCAGTTATAAGGGGATTGAGGTTAATCACCACAGCAAGGACAAGAATTAATTGCCCTGGAAGCGGAAAAATGATTGAAGCACTTGTTATTATGCTTGAGATGAACACGCCAAGATAGGAGAGGTTGTGTATTAAATACTGTAAAAGAGTTTCGACCATTCTAATCAATAAATCTTAATATTAATTTATCCTGTCAAATAGTTATCAAAAAGCCCTGTAGTATAGTGGTCATTTAAAACCATAGAAGTATACGAGGCTCTGGAGTTTAACGGGGAACCCTCGGGACAGCGGTTCGAATCCGCTCGGGGCTATCACATAAAAACTGCGAGTTTGTTACATCTGTCTTTTCCACAATATTAAGAGGATATGCATCTTCTGGGAAAACATATTTTTGCATGTCTGGGAAAAATTGTGTAATTACAGGATCTATAACAAGGCCATTATAAGCGACAACAATATGAATTCCCTGTTCCCAAACACCGTCTCCATAGCGATGTCGAAGTTTAAAAATAGAAGGAGTTTCACCATACGATGTTAACTTATCATAAACCATTTTTGCAGCGTTTTGACATCCACCTTTTAAAGTTACAGGATTTATAACTAAAGGATGCTGTCTCAAGTTCCTTTGTATTTCGGCTCTAACCTCTTCGGCTATTCCTTGATAAAGATTTTCTTCCATTTTCATTACCATTTTTTAGTTGTCCCTTTAAATAATCTATTCTGGTTTGTAAGAATTTAGCTTCCTTGACACTTCTAGCAAAAAATAGAGCTTGCTGAGCTTCCATCAACTGATCTCGTAAAAACTCATTATGCTCACTTATTAAGCTGCTGGTCATTTTACCGTTGCCTGTTCTAAACCCATTTGACATAGTCACTATATAGTAGTTACTTATATTTAAGCTTTTCGGTTTTAACTATTCTATAGTAGCGAAATCTTTATATATACTTCTATTTAAAAATATCACTATGGCAATCAAAAAAATAACTGAATTAGTTACTAATCTATACGAGAAATCGTGGTTGCCAGTCTTTTCTATAGGGACAATTGCAGATGTAGCTACGACTAGAATGACCTTAGTATACGAAGATTTTAAAGAATATAATCCACTTGCAAATTATTTAATGGAAAATTTTGGTACCGATACAGGATTAGTTTTAGTAACTGCTATTAGCATTCCCCTTATTTATGGTGTTGGTAAATTAGGAAGATATGTTTATTCAATTTCTAATAGATATCGTATTCCAAGACTTACCACAGAAATTTACAGAGACAAGCGCGCATTCACCTTTTATGGAATTCTTCATCTAGCTGCCGCTGGTTGTATGATAACCGAAATTCTAAAAACTTAATGATTAAGTACCAATTATAATCTATGGGATATAAAATATTGAGAAAGATCCTAAAGAATATTAAACCAAAGACAAATGATGAAAAAAAACTTACTAATCTCGCCAAGAAAACTTTAGAAATAACAAGAGAAAAAGCCAAGAAATATGATGCTAAGGCTATTCTTGCCGGTAGTATCACTAGGAATACATGGCTTCCAGGTAAAATGGAGTTTGATGTTTTTGTTATATTTTCACCAGACCTGCCAGAGAACAAGCTAGAAGAATACGGCTTGTTGATAGGTAAAGAAGTTATCAAGGAATTAAAAGGGGAGTTTTCAGTAGAATATGCACAGCATCCTTATGCTTCCGGACTAGTCCAAGGAGTGGATATAGATATAGTCCCTTGCTATGAGGTCGAGTCAGCGGAGAAGATAAAATCTGCGGTGGACAGGACACCATTCCATGTTAGGTATATCGAAAAGAACTTTCCATTAGCACTATCAGATGACGTCAGGCTGTCTAAACAATTCCTCACAGCTAACAAGCTTTATGGTGCAGATGCGAAAACACAGGGATTTTCTGGATATGTATGCGAGCTGTTGACAATTCATTATGGGGGGTTTATAGAAGTTCTTAAAGCTGTAGCAAACTGGAAACCAGGAGAGGTTATCGATTTGGAGAATTACTACAAAAAAGAAGAATATCCACAATTAAGAAAGAATTTTAAAAATAACCCGCTGATTCTCATAGATCCTACTGATAGAAACAGGAATACAACCGCACCTGTATCAGTTGAGGGCTTTCTAAGATTCAAGAAATTGGCAAAAGAATTTCTGGATAAACCCAGTGAGAAATATTTCACCGGGAAAAAATCACAGCCAATCACAAGTAAAGAGTTAGCCCAACTACAATCACAAAGGAAGACTGAATTACTGTTGATTAAATTTACTACACCTAAGGTAGTTCCTGACATCCTGTGGCCGCAGTTGAGAAGATTTGCTGAAAGGTTGCAGGATATACTAGAAGAAACTAAGTACGAGTTCAAAGTTTTAAGGCGAGATGTTTATTCAAGCGAAAAGGTAACAGTAGTCTTGCTAGAGATGGAAGTAAACAGATTGCCGCACGTGCAGAAAAGAGTCGGACCGAGTGTGTTTGATTTAAATGATTCACAAAGGTTTTTAGAAAAATACAGGAATCCTTTAGTTGGTCCTTTTGTTGAAGGTGTTAATTGGGTTGTTGAAGTGAAAAGAAAATTCATTACACCTTATGAAAAGTTGGTGGATAGTCTGAAAAAAAATTCTGAAATCCTTAAAGCTAAAGGCATACCGAATTACATTTCAGAGCAGTTGCCCAAAGGATTTGAGGTCATTTCTGATGATAGAAAAATTCTAAACTTAGTTCAAAAAGATAAAAATTTTGGTGCATTCCTGCGGAATTATTTTGAAAAAGAAAGTTTAATTTAATTAGTTAGAAGTATATTTTCTACAACCGAAAAGTATTTATGTCCTACGTAGGACAATAATTTCAAGTGGTAGCAATGAGTTTTGTAATAGTTTTTGATATGCCAAGATCAGAACAAAGTGAAAGAAGAAGGGTACATAGAGAGCTAGTTAGAGCTGGAGCTGAGATGATGCAGGACTCTTTCTGGAAGAGCGACAGTTTGAAATTTTTAATAGAGATGGGAATGAGAATAAGAAAGATAGGCGGGAGTGCCACTATCTTGGAAGAGAAGTTTTTGTTTTAGGTTTGCCGTGTCTTGTAGCTGTTCAATGTTGCTTCAAATTCTTTATCCTCTTTTAACCAATAAATTATATGCTTCAAATAACTTTCCTAGGTACTGTGTCGGGAATACCTACAAAGGACAGGAACCATTCAGCCATAATCTTCGAGCATTACACCGATGTAAAGTCAACTCTGCTTTTCGATTGCGGTGAAGGAACGCAAAAGCAATTGATACAGTCTGGAATTAGCTTCATGGATATCGACAACATCTTTATTTCCCATTGGCATGCAGACCATTTCGCAGGATTGATCCCATTAATACAGACAATGAACATGGAAAAACGAAGGAAAGAACTTACAATTTTTGGACCAGAAGCTGAGAGATTTGTAGCAGACATAATTGATTTAGGATATTTCGGTCTGAGATTTCCCATCAATGCAATTAACGTTCCTTTTGAGGGAGATGAAATAACTCAAATTTTCGAAGAAGACGAATTCGAAGTTTTATCCATACCAACTTTACATACCGTCCCGAGTGTTGCCTACTGCTTCAAGGAAAAGGACAGGTGGAACATCGATTTGAACAAATTGAAGGAGCTTGGGTTGAAACGAGGATACTGGTTGAACAAATTAAAAGAAAAAGGTGAAGCAGAATACAAAGGTAAAAAAATAAAATTAGAGGATATATCCAATAAAAAAGAAGGATTGAAAGTTGTTTATACAGGCGATACCAAACCTTGTGATAATGTTGTCAAAATTTCACAGAACGCAGATATATTAATCCACGATGGCACATTTCTCGAGCTCGATGAATCTCAGGGAAAATATCATGCCGATGTAACAGAAGCTGCTAAGATTGCTAAAAAAGCTAAAGTCGCACAATTGATATTAACTCACATTAGCAGGCGATACAACAAAGACGACATAAAAGAAATGGAAGAAAGAGCCAAGAAAGTTTTTCCAAATACGAAAGTCGCGTACGATTTTATGAAAGTGGAATTAAGAAAATGATTATTTAAACTAAATAACGAAAGAAATTTCTATGAACTGGATGATGATTGCTTTTGTAGTCGCAGTAATTGTTCTGTATACGGTAGTTTATTTTAACAATCCAAAAAATGTGAGAACCGCATTCACTTCAACACTGCGCCAGTTGTTCAACCCTAACGAAGGATTTTTGTATCTAATCATCGCAGCATTTTTAATTTCAAGCATGCTAGTGTTGATTCTACCAAAAGAGCAGATACAAACATGGTTGGGCAAGGAATCTGGATTGAGAGGTATATCCATCGGTACAGCATTAGGAGCTTTGACCCCAGGAGGACCTTTCCTGCATTTCCCTATTTTAGTTGCATTCTGGAAGGCAGGAACTAGCATCGGTCCTATCATAGCCTATCTAACAGCTTGGTCGCTTTTCGGTTTGCAGAGGGTTTTGATTTGGGAACTGCCGTTTTTCGGGCCGAAGTTCGTATTAGTAAGAATTGGCATATCTCTGCTCGTTCCATTTATTCTAGGATTTTTGGGGCAGTGGATTTTTGATTGGTTGAAAGTGGGATAACGTCTTAACCTTATTATTCTTACAAAAGTAAAGGAGTTATTACAATGGAAGAGAGCGTCAAATATACACCAGGTATTTGCGATTGTATTGCATTTAAAGGTGATTTGGCAGAAAGATTAGGCATTGGTAGAAGCAGAGTTTTATTTGTTACAATAGATAGGCAAGGGGCATACAAAATGCAAGGTACTATGAATAGAATTGTTTACGATTTAAGTCCGGATAGTGATTTAAATGAGGATGTTAGGTTGGAAATGTTTGTAGGAGCACTAACCCCTATATCTGATAGGGTGAGAAAACCTGTAGAAGAATATTTAGAAATTATAAAATAAAATGGGCAGGATGGGATTTGAACCCATGACCTATTGCTACCTTATTAGCTCAGTTGCCATTATAAGACAATTGCCTGTTAACTCTTGATAGAGTTTCTAACCAAGCTGAGCTACCCGCCCTCATTCATTTATATCATTATCCTACACCAAGTATTAAATATGTTCGATAAGACAATCTTAATGAATAAGGTAATCAATACTTTGCACGAGAATCAATTTGAAACTTTTGTCACGCATGGTTCTTTCGATATTGTTGCACGAAGAGAAAATTTGTTTCTGATAAAGACTTTGTTGAATGTCGATGCATTAGACGAGTCGCATGCTCTGGATTTGCGAGCTGTTTCATATTTCTTATCAGCATACCCATTTGTAATCTCCCAGAGAAACAACAGGGAACATCTAAATGACTCTACAGTTTATTCGCGATTTGAACTGCCCGTAATTACGCCACATTTATTCAGAATTATGCTCGAGGAAGAAGAAATGATTGTCACGCATTCTTCTAAAGGCAGACACACCCAGGAAATAAACACATTCACTCTGAAAGAAAAACGAAAAGAATTAGGATTGACACTCGAAGAACTGGCGCAACATATTGGCATATCCAAGAAAGCAATGTACGAAATTGAGAACAAGCGAGTTAATCCTCGGAGAGATACTGCAAGGAGCCTCGAAAGGATACTGAGAATTGAATTGGCCCTGCCTTATGAGATGAAGCATGCGGAAGCTGTATATCTGAAGCCAAAGCATCATTTCCAGAGGACTGTGAGCATGGAATTCTCCAGAATAGGGATAGACAATTCATCTGTTCATGCATCGCCCTTTGAAATTATTGGAAGGGAGAATTTCTCCCTGATAACGCATTTATCCACGATACCGTCGGAAGTCAAGAATGAGTTGAATGAAATTAAACAATTATCTGGAATACTATCTTCAAAAGCAGTTTTGATTTCTAAAAGATCTTACAAAGAATCGGTTGAAGGGGTGCCTGTGGTTTCTGAGCCTGAATTGAATGAGTTACACTCCTCTAAAGAATTATCTGAAATTATAGATGAGAGAAAACATTAAAAAACTTGCCATTTATAGAGGAATTAGTCTTGCTGAGTTAATAGAAGAATAAGATTTAAGAAAGGTAATATCACAGTTGCTATCCAAGAAGCTATAAAAGACTGGATTAAGAAAAAATGATAATGGGCTTATTGACTAGAAGTGTTTTCAGAGGGATTATCATTTAATTCTTGTAAAACAAATTCCCCAATTTGTGTAAGCTCATAATGTGATGAAAGTAAATGAGGGTTTTTCGTTATTACTTTAACTATTAATCCCATATCCTTTAATTTCTCTAATTTCTCATTAGAACTAATAATATTTGGTTTTTCTTTTTCTATCCTCTGTAATAAAATCTTGCTTTCGTTGTCAGACCATAAATTTTCAATCATTACAAAAGTATTCATAATGTTATTTAGTATCTACTTTATAAATATTCAGAAAACGTAGCTCAATTAGGCGGTTTCATCAGTAAGGAACTCTTTGTAAAGAAGTTGGAGGAAATAAGATCCGAGTTGGAGAGCAAAAAGAAGGATTTGAACATATTAATTCTTGGTCCGAGATTTCCTGATGAAAAATTGATTAAGGAATCGTGTGATTATTTAAGAGAAAATAAATGGGAAAATGCTTATATTTTAGAACATTTCGACGAAGTAGATAATATAGATTTAGACTATAAGTTTCAATCACTAGTTGACAAAATATTTGGAAAAAATCTTCTCATTTTCGCTATTTTTACTAAAGATATACCATCAGGTGGGGTGGAATGGGAACTTGGATTTCTTCAAGGATTGGCTTTTGGTAAATATCCATCTGACAAAGGAGAAAGTCTAAGAAAATTTCAAGAAAACACATTCGTATTGCTTGAAGGAGGAGATGACAGTAAAATAACAGGCATGTTAACACTTGGTGGATTCAAGAAAGTTACAACATTAGATTGGAACGATAAAGACCACCTTTTCAAAAGATTCGAAGCAATAGCATATAATAAACTTTATTCAATGTAATCAAGACCCTTTACTTAACAAACTTTGATTTTTACTCTAAAAGACCCATAGAATTAACAGAACCCCCAACCCAAACCTTTAAATATGTGCATGTAGGTATACTAAATAGAAATTTTAAAATGGTGAAATAATGGTTCAAGCTATGGTCGGAAATCTAGGAGGTCAACCAATATTGATTCTGCCAGAAGGCGCTATGAGGACTACTGGCAAGGACGCCCAGAAGAATAATATTGTCGCTGCCAAAGCAGTGGCAGATGCTGTAAGAACCACTCTCGGCCCAAAAGGAATGGACAAGATGCTCGTTGATTCTATAGGAGATATAGTCATTACTAATGATGGTGTAACAATTTTGGAGGAAATGGAAATCGAGCATCCAGCAGCAAAGATGATGGTTGAGGTTGCCAAGACACAAAATGAAGAGGTGGGCGACGGGACTACTACATCAGTAATCTTGGCAGGTGAATTGCTCAAGAAAGCCGAAGAACTATTGGAACAAGAAATCCACCCCACTGTCATAACAAAAGGTTTCAAGATGGCAAAGGAAGAGGCATTAAAAGTCATGGAAGAGATTGCAAAGCCAGTTTCTCTTGATGATGCAGACGTTCTAAAGAAAATCGCGATAACAGCGATGTCAGGCAAATCTGTTGAGAGGGCTTCACCGAGATTAGCGCAGCTTGTCGTTGATGCTGTGAAGACTGTAGCAGAAACCAGAGACGGTAAAGTTCTTGTCGACACAGACAACATCAAAAGAGAAAAGAAGCATGGAGGAAGCTCAGAGGACACAGAGCTTGTCAAGGGGATTGTTATTGACAAAGAAGTCGTCCATCCTGCCATGCCAAAGGTTGTTAATGATGCGAAGATTGGTTTGTTGGATGTTGCTTTGGAAGTAAAGGAGACAGAGACAGATGCAGAAATAAGAATCACATCTCCAGATCAAATGCAGGCGTTCATCGAGCAGGAGCAGAAGATGCTGAAAGACATGGTAGAGAAGGTTGTCGCATCCGGAGCTAATGTTTTGATATGCCAGAAAGGAATTGACGATATAGCACAGCATTACTTGGCCAAAAAGAAAATCTTGGTATGCAGAAGGGCGAAGAAATCTGATATGGAAGCTCTAGCTAAAGCCACAGGCGGTAGAATAGTATCCAACTTGGAAGACTTGTCGCCAGAAGATTTAGGTTATTCCCAACTTGTAGAAGAAAAGAAAGTTGCAGGAGAAGCAATGACATTTATCAGGGGCTGTAAAGATCCTAAGGCTGTGACATTGCTGGTTAGGGGGTCTACAGATCATGTCGTTGATGAAGTTGACAGAAGCGTTGAAGATGCAATAGGAGCTGTTGCTTCTGCGGTAGAAGTCGGCAAGGTTGTTCCTGGCGCCGGTGCTCCTGAAGCCGAAGTCGCAAAAAGATTGAGAAAATTCGCTGAACAATTTTCAGGGAGAGAACAGCTTGCAATAAAGGCATTTGCCGATGCACTTGAAGTAGTGCCGAGAAGCTTGGCTGAGAATGCAGGATTGGATCCCATTGATATACTGGTGGCATTGAGAGCTGCACACGACCAAGGCAAGGCATCCTATGGTGTCGGTGTATTTGACGGTGTTGTTGTCGATGCTTTTGACAGTGGTGTTATCGAGCCTTTGAAGGTTAAAACACAGGCAATCAAATCAGCATCAGAAGCCGCAGAGATGATATTGAGGATTGATGATGTGATTACAGCGAGCAAGCTTGGTAGAGGTGGTATGCCGAGTGGTATGCCTCCTGGAATGGGTGAAGGTGGAGAAGAGTAAATTCTTATTAATGTGTATGTAGGTTAACAAATTCAGTTTTAAAAATTAACCTTCAAAATCAATATTTCCCGATAATAATTTCATTAAAAAGCTTTTATTTCACATTCTTCAAATAATATAAAGTGAGCATGCCCACCAGAGACGACGAAGAGTTCGAGCTGATTCCTTTATCGCCTGTAAGGAGATTGGAAAAAAGAATCGATAAGCTGGAGAACACTACTGGCGGCGTTGATGTCAGGGAATTCTTCCGCGAATTGGTAGCGATAATAAGGATGAATCAAGAGATTGTCGACGAGCTTGCAAAATCAAGCGATGCTTTGAGAATCGAACTTGCAAAATTACCAGCCAAATTAGACGAAGTCGCAAGAGGCCTGAATGAATTGATATCCTACATAAAAGCAGCCGCAGTCGAAGAATCAACGGGAATCTCTCCCGAAACATTCAAACCGTTAACAGAAAAACTCGATGAATTGGTCCAGACCAACAAAAAGATAATTGAGAATGATGAGAATGTTGCCGGGCTACTGGAATCTATCGAAAAGAAACTAAGGTCACCACTCCCGCCGAAGCCACCACTCTTTCGACCGATACAAAGATAAGAAACAAATCCCAATTATTATAAGATTCTAATGAATAGAAAAGGTATATCTACTGTTGTATCTGCCGCACTAATAGTTGCCATCGCACTAGGCTTGACATCAACCGCTTACATCTGGGGAACTCCTTTAATCCAAAAAAGACAAGAAGCGTCACTCACAGAAAAAGTTTACAGCCAATTTTCGCAATCCAACCAGAACTCTCTGCCGAAGATGGTAGAAGACGTCGCAAATAACAGAGGCGTGCGGACATTCACAATAGGCGCAGACGGCACTTGGATTTTGAATAAAGACGAGGACTCTATAGAATTCACCTTTGCAAGCAAGACAGCAAATGTGGCAGCCGGCACGCCAAGTCCAATTTCACTAACCCCTGGTGTGCAATGCACAGGGACATCACCACCAAACTCACCATCACCAGCAACAGGAACAGTCGGCCAAGACAGTTCTTCGGTAGTCTGTGTGAGCGCAACTATATTAACTGATTTTTTCGAAATAAAATATAAAGTATGGTTTAGGGAATTGAACGATAACCCCTTCTCGCCAACACAGGGATTTAAGATTGATTTGGAGCCAGACGCAGGCCTTACTAAATCTTCAGGGAGGACAGTAAAAATAACTTTCGATGACAGCACCCAGCATGTGATAGGCGGAAAAACGTTAATTACGAAGAAAATCAAAATTCTACTTATATGAAAGCCGCTTCCTTGATAGTGCAGTTTGTACTCTTCTTCACAATAGGTTTAAGTTTTTTCCTGCTTGCAGGGAACCTCTTCCGTTTCCAGTCAGACTTGATCAAACAGGAAATCCTCGACAGAGGCTCTACACTATTAGTAAAGCAATTATCAGCGCTTTCAATCGTGGCAGTCGACTCATGCAAATCCTGCGACAGTGTTTCTATAAAGATTTCGCCCAAAACCATCGCAGGTTACAGCCCAGTCTACCAACTATCCGGCGGCGTGATTCTTAAAATAGAGGCAGAAAACAAGGCAGTCCAGTCAACCATCCACAACCTGCACCACTCAATAACATTCGATACAAAGGAAGTCTCCTCCTCCAAAGACATAACTTTAACGTATGACAGAACAAAAAATAAATTAGTGATTAAATGAATTTGATAACATCCTCTTTATTGCAGAAAATAATCTTGGGCTACAGGATTGTTGCTACTGGAGAAAGGCCTGTGCCGCAACCAACATGGCATAAAATCAGAACCGCTAGAAAAGGGGTGCTTGAATCAAAGCCATTGGATATAGAAGAAACAGCCACGACCTTCGGGTTGCCCGCATCAACAATAGAAAATATTTATAACGAAACAAAAGAGATTGAGGCAAACCTGCCCAAAGAGCCTGTTGAAGAATTTGATTTCGAGGGTTTAAAAAATAAGATAGAAAATCTGGAGAAAAAAGCTGTCAACAGCGGATTGTATATTGTACCGCAGATAGTGAAATCAATCAACCAGAGCAAAGAAAGGTTCCGTGAATTAGAACTAGCTGCCGCACAAGAGCTCGACCCTGTGTCAGAAGCCAGAAAACAGATAGAAGAGGCAGAGCGTGAAAAAAAAATATTGGAAGAAGCAAAAGCCAGAATAATGGAAAAATACTACAACCGTGAGATAGATGAGGCATCCCTAAAAAACATAACCGACAACTACGAGCAAAGACTCGTTGAAGCTAATATAAAAATTAAAAACTGGGAGGAGGAGCTGGAAAAACTGAAAAAAGAACCGCTATCTGGGAAAAGCCAAAAAGAAAAAAAAGAAAGATTTCTTGCCTCGCTCGAGGCAGTTAAAGTTGGGCTACTGCCATTTACCGCACAAATACCAAAAATAGTCGTCAATTTACCACATGTTTTTCCTGCGGCTGGGACCAAACAAATCGAAGCCGGGCAGCCATCTCTCCAAATCTCGAGAGCAGCTCAAACCGGAGTACAAGCAGTTCCCAGACCTGATTCTTCCGAGGCTATTAAACTCGAACAAGTGAAGAAACCTAAGGGAAAACTAACAGGGATTGACATACCGCGAACACCGAAACATGCGATAAAAATAGGTTCGCTTGAAGCAGAGCAGCAGGCACCATACATCTCCCTCAGTTATCCTTTAATCCCGAGATTACCAGCAAAGGGCGATCCTATATTTGCATACGCAAAAATTTTCTGGGACGAAAACACCAACAGGTATGTCTACAACCTCATCGAACCTAAGATGACAGAAAAGCTAAAAGAAGTCTATCAAAAAGTCAAAGAAATGCTCGAGCAAAAGCTTGACATAGATTTCTCCAAGCTCAAGAAAATCCAAACAATAGAATTTTTGGACAAGCAAATAGACGAAGTTTTGACTTACTTCACTCTCGTGCTTACAGAAAATGAAAAGAAGATCTTGAAATATTACATGGTCAGGGATTTCACAGGTTTGGAGATGATCGAACCATTGATGCAGGATCCTAATATAGAAGACATCAGTTGCGATGGCGTTGGCATACCAATATTTGTTTTCCACAGGGACCCGAATATAGGCTCGATAGCAACCAACACAGTCTTTGATAATGGAGAGCAGCTGGATTCGTTCGTAATAAGGTTGGCGCAAATATGCGGGAAATCAGTATCAGTATCAGAACCCCTACTTGACGGAACTCTGCCTGATGGTTCAAGGGTGCAAGCAACCTTGGGTACAGATATAGCAAGAAGAGGAAGCAACCTTACAATTCGCAAATTCACCGAGGAGCCCTTAACACCAGTGCACCTGATGAACTACGGGACACTAGATTCAAATATCCTTGCATTCCTATGGTTTGTTACTGATTACGGCAGAAGCATTCTGGTCTCTGGGGGCACAGCATCAGGCAAAACTAGTTTGTTAAATGTGCTGTCCTTGTTCATAAGGCCAGAAAAAAAAATTGTTTCAATCGAAGACACAGGAGAGTTGGTGCTCCCGCATCCCCACTGGGTGCCGGTAGTCGCCCGAACTGCCATTAGTGCAGAAGGCAGGGGAGAGGTGGACATGTTTGAGCTGTTGAGGGAAAGCTTGAGGCAAAGACCTGATTACATAGTCGTAGGCGAGGTTCGAGGAAAAGAGGCTTACATACTTTTCCAGCAGATGGCAACCGGCCACGCAAGTCTGGCAACAATCCATGCCGAAAACATCGCGCGACTAACAGACAGACTCACGACACCTCCGATAGCATTACCAGCGGGATTAATCAGCAGCTTAGACATAGTAGTTTTTCTCGCGCGCATGAGATATAAAAACAAATTCATAAGAAAAGTGGTTGAGGTTGTCGAGATTGAAGACTTCGATCAAGAGGCCAACAAACCGATAGCAAACCAAATTTTTAAATGGAACCCGCGAAACGACAAATTTGAAATAACAAACAAGAGCATTTCCCTTAAGAAAGTCTCAGACCTCACAGGCATCGACGAAAAGGATATACAAAGCGAGATAGAGCGCAGGATTGTGGTATTGGAGTGGATGAGAGAAAACAATATCACAGACTATCGCGACACGCACCGCATATTTTCCCTTTATTATACTGACCCAGGAAGATTGCTGTCAGCTATACAAGGTGCTGGTTAGTGAGCCTTTATACAAGAATATCATTCACACTATTCGGGAGATTTAGCGATGGCTTAGCAATTTTTTTCCCTGATTTGGGCGACAATCTCAAAAAATCTGGAATGAAGACATCTGCCAAAGAATACATAAGCACAGGAATGTTTACATCATTCCTATTTTTTCTTGCCGAGATACCCGTCCTGTCCTTTATTTTTGGCATATTCTTTCAAGGCATCATGCTGAGCCTGATAACAGCAATCACAATTTCCGTTCTTCTTACAGTATTAATTTTTTACCTGTTCACAAAATATCCCAACACAATCATACTAGACAGGTCCAAAAAGATCGACTCGCTTTTACCTTTCGCATCCTTATTCCTCTCGACAATAGCAGGCACAAGGCTGCCATTGGCCCAGGTTTTTAAAATATTTGCGCAAAACAGCAAATACGGGGAAGTGACTGAACAAATACAGGTGATAACCAACGATATCGAAGTTTTTGGTCTGGACATTCATACAGCATTGCAGAAGGCTATTGACAGGACACCGTCGAAAAAAATGAGCGAGATGCTGTACGGGCTTTTGTCCACTTCAATTTCCGGCGGGGATATTGCGATTTATTTGCGCGAAAAATCAAGAACCCAAATGGACGATTACAGGAGGGCAATAATCCAATTCTCGAAAAAAATAACACTTTTCATCGAGCTATACCTAACCGGCATTATTCTGGGCGCGATATTCTTTGTCATTCTCACATCAATATTTTCCGGAATTACCGGCGCTGGCGGCAACATAATCCTGCTACAGTCCCTGGTTATCTTCGTCTTCCTTCCTCTGTTGTCCGCAATTTTTATCCTTTTGATAAAAGTCTCTTCACCGACAGGAGAATAGCATGAAAAGAAAATTCACAACAAAACAGATTTTGCTCATTACAATCGGCATATCAGCAATGCTAATAGCCATAGGGATAATAACATCCGACACAGGCATAATCGGCAACGCTATAATTCTGTCCACTTTCCTGATAGCCACTCCAATTTTATATGTCCGCTACAAAAGATTCAGGGAATTCAAGGAAATGGAAGAAAACTTCCCGAATTTCCTGCGGGATTTAATCGAGTCACTTCGTGCCGGCCTCCCGCTTCACAAGGCCGTCATCAGCGCGAGCAAAATAAGCTATGGAACCCTGTCGAAAGAAGTCAACAAGATGGCAAACCAGCTATCATGGGGCATGTCCGTAGACAAGGTTTTGAACCAATTCGCCCAGCGAGTAAAAGACAGTAAAAGGATGACTTCAAGCGTGCAGGTAATTTTGCAATCTTATCTGTCAGGAGGGGATGTCACTTCCACTTTGGACTCGGTTGCAGATTCCCAGTTGATATTAATCGAGACAGAAAAAGAGAAAACATCCACCCTCAGCCAGTATGTTATAGTCATGTATGCTATATCTCTGGTTTTCATCGGGATAGTGGTAGCTGTAAACAAACTAATGGTGCCTATATTCGGTTTGTCGCAACAGGGGGCAGAATTCGGTTTATCAAACCCCTGTGACGCATGTTCAGGGCTGGAATGCTCTGTATGCTCAATGTTCAAGGCAACCTCAGGCAATGTCTTCGGACTTGATCCAGACAGCATCGGCTCATATTACACAGCCCTGTTTTTCTTCATGAGCATTATGCAAGCGATATTTTCCGGTTTGGTTGCGGGGGAAATCAGCGAAGGTTCTGTAATAGCTGGTGCAAGGCATAGCTTAATCCTAGCAAGTATAACATTCGGTGTGTTCAGTATTTTAGTGAGGTTGGGTGTACTTGGCATATAAAGGTCAATTGTCAGCAGATTTTTATGTTGCCCTAGTAGCTTTTCTGGGTGTCGTTGCCTACATTGGATTCCAGCTCTTTCAAATAGTTCCAGCAAGTTCCAAGAATCTGAATGAAGAATCTGTCAGAATAGAGGCCTACCAGATATCCGAGCTTTTGGTCAACGACGGCGGTGAGCCAAGCGACTGGTTCGACGCTACAAAATATCCAACTGCTGCCGACATAAAAAGAATAGGATTGTCAGACTCAAAAGGCATGACCAATCTCCTATCACCCCAAAAGATTACCAGATTCAAATCGCTATGCATAAATTTCAACGACATCAAAACTTTGCTGGATGTCGGGGATGATGCAAGCTTCACTATCATAGAGCACAGACCGACAGGCGATGTCACCGACGCATGCAAGCCAACCGCACCTTCTAGTAAAGGAACAAGCTTTAGCATAAGCAGAACAGTTTTCATCAGCGGCACTTCATACCCAACAGAAATTATTGTGGAGGTGTGGAGAAGGTGAAAGGCCAGATTTCAATCATCGAGGTCATCCTGTCGTCAATAGCCCTGCTCGTTGCCTTCAACATGATGATAACTGCTGGAGAATATCAGACAAAATGGGAAGAAGCCGCAAGCTCATTGCAGGGAAGGGACATACTAACCTCTGCTGACAGGCTGGGAAAGCTTCATGATTATCCATTTTCTCCGGCATTCAAAACACAATTCCTTAGCAAGATAGACGCTATCAAAGATGCCGTAGTTAAAAATGAAACTCAAGGAACTGTAAAAAACACAATATACGTTGCATGCGATTGTAATAATGATCAGTATAAACTTGACTATATTACAAATATTCTTTCGGATGTGAAATTCAACACAAGAGGAATTACTGCCGAAGTCTGCAGCACCAGCCTGCCAACCATCAACAACTGCGGTTCAGGTGCAATATATCCTAACGCACTAATTATCTGGAGATACGACGCTTTGACCCCGCACATAGGCACCTTAACTAATTTCGTCAACGACGGCAACGGCCTCATAGAGATAGCAGATGTGCCAAATTCCAGAGTCAATGGCGGAGCAGACGACCATGAAGGACAAAAAATAATTTTCGGCTTGAAGGCTACCAACGAAGGTAACCCATTCCCACCTCCTACAGATACCGATGAATTTTTAACTCCTAGAAATGTTTCCCAGTTGCCGTACCAATCCTACAAATGGTTTTACCATTCGCCATATCTTTTAACTGCCCCGACTAGTGTGGCATCGGTGCCTATGGACACCCCTCCACCGCCGGTATGCGCAACAGTCAAGGAAGGCAACCTCAAATTCCAAGATGACAATTTCAAATTCTGGATATGCACGACAACCAGCCCTTCGGTATTTTTTGATACTGACAGAAATAACAAAGCTGACTTGGGACCAGTAATCAAAGGCCAGAAATTCTCCATAGGAAATTCGAATTTCAAACTGAATTACATCGATTCAACAGACAAAATAAGACTCTCTTTCAAGCCAGACTATCTTTTCAATGATTTTATCCGAAAAAATAATGCACACAACAAACTGGCACCCGCAGACAACGATAAAAACAAGGTCTTACTTTCAATGGGATTCTGGGACGCAACCAAGGAAACTCCAAGGGCAGGCATAATATTCAACAACATAGGAAACGGTAAAGCGGCTTGGATGGCGGACTTTGCAAGGGATGCCGAAGATTTAGGCGAGCTGGATAATTTGGGCGATGATTATAAGCAGCTTTTAGCTTCCATGATACTTTCGATTTCTAACAAAAAAACCAAAGAAACGTTCCGACAGATAGGCCAGATAACTTCCTATATAAATGTGAACAACACGGATATGCTGGAAATTTATAAAATTGATTTGAGTATTGGTAAGCCGTTCTGAATTATCTTAGTCTCAACGCCTCCAAATCTCTCGGTGCATCTGTAGGTATTCTGAAAATCCTGTTAATAGCCCTGGCCAGCTCCTGAGTTTTCTGCGCATCCCCATGCACACAAATAACCCTATCGGGTTTTGAACTCAGATGCCCGACATATCCCAGCAGTTGGTTTTTATCAGAGTGCCCGCTCAATCCGTGGATAGTCTGCACTTCCATCTTCAACTCCACAGTTGTCATCCTTCCATTATCAGCCGGTACAGGCAATTCTTTCCATCCATTTTGTATCCTTCTTCCAAGTGATGTTTCACTTTGCCATCCGACAAACAACAATGTGTTATTCGGATTTTCAGCCAATTGGTGTAAATGAGACATAACAGGCCCTCCTGTCAGCATTCCGCTAGTAGACACAATCACACATGGTTTATCTTCCCACGCCTTTTCTCTTTCCTGCTGCGATGCAATTCTTTTGAAAATAGGACTCAAGAAAGGATCATCACCCTGAAATATCTTCTTCTGTATGTTCCTCCCAAGATATTCCGGATATGCGGTGAATATGCCATTTGCATCCCATATCATGCCGTCAAGATATACAGGATACTGGATTCCATGTTCGACTAGTATAGCCATAACTTCCTGCGCCCTTTCAACCGAAAAACTCGGTATCAGCACAATCCCATTTCGCTCCATCGTTCTGTCGACAACACCCATTAATTCCCTTTCTGTGTCAGCGCGATTGGGCATTATATCCTGCGCGCCGCCGTATGTTGATTCCAAAATCAATGTCTCCACCCTCTGGAAATCCGTAAAAGCAGGATCCAGCAATGTCGTCCTTCCGAATTTCTGGTCTAGAGCGTAAACAATATTATGCATTCCTTCTCCTACATGCAGATGAATTAGCGAAGAATTATGAGAAATCAACCCATTCGAAATAAAACTATGGTATTTTGGCACATACAAATCATAAACTTTCTTATCCTTATTTTCAATTTTTTCAATCCTATCAATTTTCACCCATCTTACCTCACTTCGGAGAAATGTTCTAAGCAAATCTAAATCTTTTTTCGTATCTTCATTTTCAATGATGTATTTAAGTTTTTCTTTGATGTAAGTTCTCACTTCATTTATTTTATCAGAAAGTGGGGCGTGTCTCCCTTTAATCCAATTGCTTACACTATGAGAATTTGCATTTAGCAATTTTCCTAACTCGTACTTCGTAATTTTTCCTTCTTTAATAACGTCTCCTACATCTTTCCAGCTAGCTATTTCGCTTTTGTAACATCTTTTCAATTTTTCAAATTTTTCATAGAACTGATCAAACAGTTTTTGTAAAGACGGATAACTAGCAGAATGGGTTTCTTCAAAATGTTTTATCGACACTACACAATCGTGTCTATTTATTTTCAAATTCTTTCTCAACCTTCTCAATGTCTTACCAAGAGAAGGTACGACATTTGTAGCGCTCTGCCTTGTAGGGTGTTTAGGTTTTTTAACAAGCTCTTCCAATTTTCTCTTCTTCCCCCCATGGTCGAATCCAATCAGTTCATTAAACAGTTCGATACTATCCCTGTCGGTAATTGTAAGCCTATAGAGTTTTTCTCCCCAGCCGTAGTTTTTCTTTTCCTTAAGTGAAGACAGAATACCAAATCTTAACAGTAGTAGCATAGTTCCATATGCGATATTCTTACTAGTTATTGTCAATTCTAAATTACTATTGCCTACAAGAACAGAACCTTCAGCGTCAAATAAGCCACGCAAAAATCTCCTTACTTGGCTATTTTCACATCTTGTTATTATTTCTGGTATTTTCCTTTGAGGAGAACGTTCTAATGCTTCACCAAAATTGCTTTCAAAGAAGTTTAAAATCTCCGAGCAATTTATTTCCAATTTAAGACCTTTAGTGCCCTTCCTCGGTGTTATAGGCATCTTTGGTGTTTTGGAAAATTTAAACACTTTTTCGAGAAGCCCTTTGTATAAAATTAACAACTCCCTATCTTGATCGTGTAGATTTAAAGCGCCACTCTTAAGTTTCCTGCCTTTTCTACCAGTCCACGCTTTGCCACCATCACCTAAAACATAACCAACTAGTTGAGCTAAATCATCTGTTAAAAACTCTAGGGGGATGATATGTATAGAATTATGCGCTACAGATTTCTGGAAATCCGTTAACTTTTGTTTATCGCCTTTCACATGAATTATCCGAGGTGCAGCTATAAAAGTCCCCGAAGTTAAATCACTAGCTTTAATCTCTTTCACATTACCATTATCCAAAGTAAAGAAAGGATGTTCGTCAGTTACAACGATGTTTCCAACTTGAGTCTTTATTTTATATAAATCACTAAAATAATTCTTCTGAAATACTACAGCTTCAGAATTAGTTAACATCATATTTTCATCCATTACTTTAGCGCCCACTAGTCGCGGATGAGGATTACAGAGTTTTTTCATTTCAGTTATAGTACCATCATCTAACATAACTAGCGTATCACCTGTAACGCACCCTAAAATATGTCCAGCGTTCTGGAATGTTAACCTGATATCAGGCGCAACATCTGAAACTTCACTGTATTCCAACGGGATGGCATGCTTCACAGCTTCTTTGATGCCCCTTACAGTATACAGAGGTGTGGTACCGCTTTTCTGCATCACATCCACATAATCAAACCACAGCAATGTAGCCAAATCTAATGCAGGTGTTGTCATATACAGGGGGCCGGTGAATCCATATTCGTACAGCATAGGGACCGCACCCACATGATCCAAATGGGAATGTGAAATAACAACTGCATCCAATTCATTATAGTCAAATTCTTTTGTGTTGAATATCGGTATCAATTCAGAATTCATTGCGCCAGCCTTTATACCACAATCTATAAGCACCTTCGATTTCGGCGTCTCCAGCAGCGCCGCGCTTCTCCCGACTTCCCTCCACCCGCCCAAGCCAATTATCCTTACCCAGTCTCGATTGGATTTTCTATCGCTGAATATTAACTCGCCGACTTTATTGAGAAAGTCTTTTCTGAACTTTACTTCTGTATGAATAACTTTTCTAATATTCTCCACGATATCCGATTTTATCGCAGGCACTCTTTCGATTCTTGGCATCCATAGCGTCTCGCTTCTGATAGTTCTGAATGTCTCCCCGCCTCTGCCAATGACAAGTCCAGGCTTCTGCGCAGCGATGATTACAATGCTCCTCTCTGGTTCAAAATAAATTTCTTTTATCTTTGCATCCTCTGGAACAATCTCTTTTATCTTCTCTTTTGTAGCTTCTTCATCCAAAACAAGATTTTTTTCTGGCCTGATTTCTATCCTTTTCTTTATCTGCGACACAACTTGTCTTACAGTATCTTCATGGGCTTTGAAAAATTCACGGTCCTTGGTGTAGACAATAATCTCGCTGCCTTCCAATTCTGCTCTGCTGACAGCTTCTTTTGGCAGTAGTGATTTTACCCTTTCAAGAATTTCCATCTTAATTCACGTCAAGAAAAGTACCATTCAATTATTTCGGGAGTTTGTCCAAATCATATCTAGTTATCTTCACGCCATCTTTTGTTATCACTGCTATATCCATCGCCTTTCCACCAGAGCCGATGTCGCGTTCGATCGCTGACTTTATCGCCCTCATTGCAAGCTTTGATGATTCATCAACTGTCATTCCTTCCTTGTACGCATCCTCCAAGACACCAAGAGCCATCGGCGAGCCTGAGCCTGTTGAGAAGAATTTTCTTTCCTCTTCAACTGAACCTAGAGGGTCTAATGTAAATATTTTAGCTCCTGAACTGTCATAACCAGCAATAATTAACTGGACATAATAAGGATAAAACTTGCTTCCTTGTAGGATATTTGCCAATAGTGTTGCAGCGCCTTTGACTGATATTTTCCTTTGGTTTTCAATCGAGAACAATTTCAACTCAGCTTTCATGTACCTTGCAAGAGATTCCGCATCACCCGACGCACCTGCAATGGTCATAGCTATGTGATCTTCCAACTGCAGTATCTTTTCTGATTCCTTGCTCGCTATGAGATATCCCATGGTAGACTTTGATTCGGCTGCCAGGACAGCGCCATCTCTGCATATAATTCCCATGGTTGTTGTTCCGGTCTTCCTTACTTCAACAGACTTGCTCAATTCTTCCTTCAAAGGCATCACAAGAATCAGTTAATTTTTATTAAATTGCTAGGTTTAAAAAGATTTTGTTTTAGTCAGTAGATCGCAAAGTAAAATCAATTTCTTTTCAAAACAGATAAATCTTTGAGAAATCAATCTATCTTGGGGTGGTAAGTTTGACTTTACAACCCCGCCAAGGCACAACAAATGACCTTTAGCGCCTCGTGAAGGCAATAAAAATAATTTCGCGACAGGTCGGTCTACCTGGTGTCGATACTAAGTGGCGTGCGGTAAGGTATTGAAAAACTACGTATGTACGATTTCGTACAATGACTTGAGAAAAAGCTTAAAAGTAACCACCCTTTTCATGACATTCCTTATTCCAAGTTCTGATATTACTAACAGGTTAATTAACGTCCACAAATTATACAATGCAACTGAAAATAGAAAGTAAAACAATCTTATTGAGTAGTTGTTCGAAGTTGTTTTAACTAGGCCTTCCCTTTTCTTTACACGGTACCCAGTTTCAATTCCCCATCTTTTACCGTACATTCTCGGCAGATTTTCTATTAAATCGATATCATATCTATTAACATGAATGTTAGTCGCTATCTTCATCAATCCCTTACTCCCTTCAACTAACACAAGATTCTTAATGGTAGCATTACCTCTCTTATAATTATGGATAACGAAAGGTGGTTCTACAGTTTCTACAACTTTCTTAACGCCTCTGTCATCAGGTAGTGGTATTATATAATTCAGTTTCATCGACTGCAACAAGTTGAATATCTTATCGTTCGCAAATCCTCTATCCATATAAATCTTGTTAATCTTGATTTTCTTTTGTGAGTATTCTAACAGTTCCTTAACCAAATCAGCTTCTCTATCAAAGATGAAAACAGGGAAAGCACATAATGTAAACCTAGTACCGTTTTCGACAATATCAAGACTGATGTACTTGAAGTATCTGATAGTACCGTGATCATATTTGCTGTTGACGATGTTGGGATGGTCAGGATCCCCATAATAATGTTGGAAAGTATAGTCAACTGCAACATCAAACTTCCTTCTGTTGAACCTTCCAGACCTTTTAGCTATCTTAAACAGTTCATCCGAAACTTTCGTAAAGACTGTTTTTACCGATTCGGGATTATGTTTCTTCAAATGGTAAAGAATCGTATTTGATGCAGGTGAAACAGAACCATACTTCTTATAGGATAGTGCTCCGCCATTTGTGAAACTACCTTCTAAAGCCGAATGTACTAAAACATCCAGTATGCTCTTCTTGGTGTATTTTGCGTTATGTTTTATGTCTAGTTTTATCTTAGGATAAACAATCTGTCTTAATCTTTTGGAGAGTTCAGTTAGTTTCTGTTCCTTTTGATACTGTAAGTTAGTTTCCTTGACAGGTTCTGTTTTCTCTCCTACTTTTGGAATTTCTGTGTCAAAACTCAGATCGAATTTATCAGATATTTCTCTGATCTTCTTGATAACTAGTTCTATGATATCCTTCTCTTCTTTAGCAAGTTTCTTAACGAGAAAATAGGAAAAGCTTCTTTGGTCAGGTATCATTAAGTTATTAGCTTCGTCTTTATCGAAACCTAGATTAACCGCATCTCCCTCATGGGCTTTCAAATAATCAGAAAGAAATTTACAGGATTTGATCCCTTTTAGTTGTTTGTAAACTAGTGCTCTCACTAGAGATAATTTGGAGAACCTTATCATTTCTTCGTCTTTGATGACATTTTCCAATTCAAGTTTGGATAAGAACTCAGATAGCTTAATCGAATTAGAATTTTTAAAACTAACAAAATTCTTATATACAGTCTTTTCAATTCTACTAATGGGGATTGTTGCTGTCATAGGTGACATCTCCACCAGAGGAGTGTGTTCGCAAGACTTGCTCCTCTGGATTACTTATCTAATGGGACAGGATTATTAGTCCTTATCCATAGACTTATCCATAGGTATAATATGTGTGTACTAGTATTTAAACTTATCGGTATGGCTATCGGTAGAAAGTATTTAAATACAGGTTAACAAATTATTTTAGATTAATATGGAAGACGAATTGTCTAAGAAGATTGTCAGTATAATCAAATCTTCAGATGAACCAATAGAAACAAAGGAGATAGAACAAAAGATTAAAGGTGTATCTAGGGACAAGATACTTTACAGATTGTTTAATTTAAGAGGGGAAGGTGTAATTAAAGGGAAACAAGTAGGTTCAGGTAAAGGTACTTGGATATGGTGGAAGAAATAAAGCCTTTTTTATGAAAATCAATAGATAATTATGGGAAGTAAGGGAATCTCTACTGTTATAGCTACAATTCTCGTGCTGACGATTACTATTGCTTTAGCAGGCACAGCTTATCTCTATATTTCTGGTGTATTCACTTCTAAAGTAGTTACCTCTTTTAGTATAATAGATTCTTTTAACGATTCTGTAACAATAAGAAATTCTGGTACAGAACCAATAACAAAAATTACAGCAACTTTGGACGGAAACCCTGTTAATACTATTTTTGATTTGAATAATAACTTAGTGGGTTATTGGAAAATGAATGAAGGTGAGGGAACACAAACAAAAGATAGCAGTGGTAAAGAAAATAACGGTGTTTTGAATGGTGGTGGTCTATGGGTCGGCGGTAAATATAACAAAGCTATACAATTCAATGGGGTCGATAGTTATGTAGAAGTACCAGACAGTAACAGCTTAGACGTCACTCGTGAAATAACCATCGCAGCATGGATTAATTTAAAAGAATTGACTGGAAATGCCGATCAAGACATGATACTCAACAAAGAAGGTATACCTTATGAAATAGCTGTCCATGACAATACAGGTCCTGATGATGGTATTCACACATGCGGTAAATCGACAGATCAAATACCACCCTATAACTTTGCATTTTATTTAGGAGGTGTTTCAGGTTTGCCAAATCACAACTGCGGATGGAAAGATGGCGGGGGTCCTGTACCTACGAATATATGGACACATGTTGCTGTAACATATGATGGAAGTGTAGTTAGGACATTCATAAATGGAATTATGCAGAAGGAGTATACTGGTGTTAGTGGGTTGATAGACACAAGAGATACAGCTGTAAGAATAGGTGCCAGAGGATCGCCCGCACCGGCAACGCAGGCTAATCAGGGGGCTCTTTTCAATGGTGTTATAGATGAGGTTATGATCTACAATAAAGGTTTACCAAAAGGTGGTATAGAAGCATTGTATCTTGCTAATGGGGAAATTGCCCTCGAACCAGGTCAAGCAATGATAATAAAACCTATAACGACAGACCCTTTATCAAAAGGTACTCACACATTAAGGTTATGCACCTCAAGCATGTGCAACACAGCTATTTTAACGATAACTTGAGACTACCCGAAGACTTTTACAGCAGTTACGTCTCTTTAGTGAAAAATTTAACACCAAAAGCTCGTGACAAATAATTCAGTTCTTGATAAGAGGTAACCTTCTTTCTCATTAATCTCAAAACAGCTTTTAGTGCTTCCTCTTTCTTATCAGGTAGAAAACAAACGGTAATTGGATTTCTGTTCCTAGACAAGGAAACCTTCCTTATATTGAAGCGAACTACCAAGTCCCTAATAGATGTTACATAAGCATAGTCATTCTTAGGAACGATAAAGAAACCTTTCTCTAACAGATTCGATATTATCTCTAACATAAGATTTCTTAAAACTCTTCTCGTAGTTCCTCTAAAGTCTCTTGTTACAAGATATGCAGTATGTGAATGAACTCCAAACTTCTTACCTATTTCAATATTCGAATAGCTGTCTTTACACATCTTGATCATCTCATCCTTCTCTTCTGGAGTAAGCCTTCTCGTTTGCCTTGGCAAATCTCTTGTATAATAGAACACGATACCTAGAGAAACACGCAAGTTCTTACTAATTTCTGAAGGGTGAATATGTTTTGAGTAAAGTTCTCTGATTTCATCTATTACTTCTTTTGGTATGTTCAGTCTAGGTGCCATAGAATGAGGTTCTGAAACTCCTTTAAAAATGATTTCTATATGCTATTACGATTTGGTAAAATTAGAAAGGAAATAATCCAAGTTTCAACACTCGGAATTTTCATAAAACATATCTATTAGCTGTAGAACTCAAGAATTTAAACTAGATTGGTAAAATTTTACTTTGAGATGTACTGTTTTAATAAGACTTTGCAAAATAAACAACTTCTTTTCCTTCCTTATTACAATAAATGCATTTCGAAATCTTGCCTTCTTTCTTGAAAGGAATTGTTCTTATTGTAGCCCCAGTTTCATTCTTCACTTGTTCTTCACAGTGATTCTCTCCGCACCAAAAAGCTTTAACAAAACCACCTTTCTCTTGTACAACTTTCTTGAACTCTTCATAACTCTTAACTGTGTTTAAGCTTTTCGTCAGATTATCTTTCGCCTTTTTATACAGATTTTTCTGTATGGTCTCCAAGAGAGCAGAAACTTTCTTAACAGGATTTCCTTTCATAATTATCTTCTCATTCATATCTCTTCGAACTGCTACAATCTGTTTATTTTTTATATCCCTCGGGCCAATCTCGATTCTTAACGGCACACCCTTCAGTTCCCACTCATTGAATTTCCACCCGGGCGTATAACCTTCCCTATCGTCAACGACTACACTAAATCCATTCACTTCCAACTCAGCTTTCAATTCTTCAGCCTTCTTTTTTACAGCCTTCTTTTCACCATCTTTGTAGTATATCGGCACTATTACAATTTGAGTAGGCGCAACTTGAGGGGGGATTATCAACCCTTTGTCATCACCATGAACCATTATCAGCCCCCCAATCAATCTCGTGGATATACCCCATGAGGTTGTCCATACATACTGCTCTTTTCCATTTTTGTCCAAGAATTTTATTTCAAATGGCCTTGAGAAGTTTTGTCCGAGATTGTGGGATGTCCCCATCTGCAATGCCTTTCCATCAGGCATCATGCCTTCCAATGTTGTTGTATATAATGCACCTGCAAATTTTTCCAGCTCACTCTTTTTACCAACTAAAACAGGAATGGCAAGGTAGTTTTCTATCAAATCCTGATATTCCCCCAAAATATACATTACCTCCTTATCAGCATCTTCTTTCGTTGCATGTGCGGTATGGCCTTCCTGCCACAGGAATTCACTTGTCCTAATGAATGGTTTCGTTGACTTGATTTCAGCGCGCAAAATATTACACCACTGGTTTAGCAACAGAGGTAAATCTCTCCAGCTTCGAATCCACTTGGAATAGAAAGTATAAATTATCGTTTCCGATGTCGGTCTGACAGCTAACTTTTCTCCAAGTTTGTTATCGCCCGAATGCGTCACCCAAAAAACTTCTGGGACAAATCCTTCAAAATGTTCCGCTTCCTTTTTCAACAAACTTTCTGGTATCAATAATGGAAAGTAAGCATTTTTATGACCGCTTTTTTTAATTTTCCGGTCGAATATTTCCCATATTCTTTCCCATATCGAGTATGCTGTGGGTCTGAATGCTATTGTCCCTTGAGTATTGCCGTAATCAGCCAAATCAGCCTTTTGCACAACCTGCGTATACCACTCCGAGAAGTTTTCCGATTTCTTTACAACAATTCCTTCTTGCTCGGCCATAATCATTCTTTAAATTTAGAGAATTAAAAGTATGTTAGATAGTCTATAAAGATGCTTCAAGTTCTTGTAAAGTAAGAACCCTAGAAAAATCTAACTTTTGCCTTTCAGCATACTGTGCTACAACTTCTGTATCACCGGGTTCGCTGTGAGGATGTATAGTTACATAAGCGTTTCCTTCATGAGTACCTGCACCATATACTCTACCTAAACACACAGCAGTTTTCTCCCCACCTTCATGGTATACGCCAAATACCACAGTTCCGCCACCTTTATAAGGAACTTCTCTATCAGTAATATCTTTGAGTTCACCAATCTCTAGAGAATGACCGTTATTATTTACTGGAAAAATAGGACGCACTCTATTAGAAGGTTCTCCTGTTAAAATAAAATAAGATACGTTTCCCACAATTATAAATCATATATTCTATTATTTAAAGGTTTGCCCAGTACTTAGATAAATAAATTTAGTTACAGTTTAGTAGTATGAAAATATCAGTTCTATCAGATTTGCACTTTGGCTATGCTTACAATTCAGAGTTAGAGAATGATTGTTTCGATAATGCAGAAGAAGCTATTGAAAAGTCACTAGACTCAGACCTGATAATTCTTGGTGGCGACATATTCGACATACGTGCGCCTAAAACACATACATGGGGAAAAGCATTAAAAATCTTATCAAAGCCGCTGTTAAAAGATAATCCGAACATCAAACTCGTTGAAACAGACAAACAGCTAAAAGAAATCTCGCAAAGAAGCCTTAATCACATACCAGTCATCGCAATAGCAGGGAATCATGAGAGGCTTGTTAAAGGCGATGTCAACACAGTAGAAGCTTTAGAAAACGCAGGCTTGGTGATTCATCTACACCTGAACACCATGGTCTTTGAAAAGGAAGGAATAAAAGTTGCAATCCATGGCATGTCTTCTGTGCCAGAAAGATACGCCAAAGAAGTTCTTGACAAATGGAATCCCAAACCTGTAGAAGGATGTATTAACATTCTATTTATGCACCAGAGTATTGATCCTTATGTCTATTCCCCACTGGAGCCCCCAAGCTTAAGCTTGTCAAATCTACCGAAAGGATTCGATATAATCATCGACGGCCACTTGCATGGTCATAATATTGAGAAACTAGATGGAACTGTTTTAATGATGCCTGGAAGCACTGTTGTAACTCAATTTGAAAAAAATGAAGCAATGGCAGACAAAGTTATAGGCAGAATTACAATTGAGAACGAAATAACAACTGAATTCATTCCTTTAGAAACCAACCGAAAATTCTATTACGAAGAGCTTACCGTCGACCAGACAACACTAACCTTAAGAGAACAGATTGAAAGACGGTTGACTCAAATACTCTATTCAAGCAGTCACAATAAAAAACCAATCATAAGGATGAAATTAAAAGGCAGGGATACCAACATTTTGGATCAGGATTTGAGAAATGCTGAAAATAAATTCTCCGACAAGGCCGTGCTGGTACTTGTAAAAGAACTTGAATCCCAAGAACTGACAGAAAAAAGAGAGCTGTTGAAGAACCTAAGAGAGCAGAAGCTGTCGGTTGAAGAACTTGGTTTGAATTTATTGAAAAGAAACCTAGAAGAGTTTGACATGGAAAAGGAATTCGACTATGATACAATGTTCCACCTCCTTAGTGAAGACCAGACAGAAAGCGCGTTAAGCATCTTGCTAGGCGAACAAACAACCCTGCAGACATTCAGGTGAGATCATGATAACGAAAGTGACACTAAAAAACTGGCGTTCGCATCTGAATTCCAGTTTAGATTTTTCCAGCGGGACAAATGCGCTCATAGGAATAATGGGAAGCGGCAAAACAAGCGTACTCAACTCTATATGTTTCGGTCTTTTCGGTACAACCCCTGAACTGCAATCTAGGAAATTGAAGCTGGACGAGCTAATTATGAACAAACCATCTCTAAAAGACATGGCCGAAGTGGAGGTATTCTTTAGAATCGACGGGACCGATTACTCTGTTAAGCGTATAGTAGAAAAGAAAAAAGGCACGACATACTCAGAACTGCGAGCTAACGGAAAACTAGTAGAAGCACCCAGCGCACAGAGGGTTAATGAGCTTGTGGAAAAAACTCTGAAAGTTGATTACGAACTCTTCAGCAAAGCAATATACTCCGAGCAGAATGCTTTAGATTATTTTTTGACGATTCCAAAAGGCCAGAGGATGAGAAAGATAGATGAACTTCTGATGATAGATAAATTCGAGAAAGCACGAAGCAATACAATTTCTTTAACAAATAAAATTTCTGAGAAAAAAACTGTAATGGAAACCCTGCTTGGTAAAGTGAATCTTCTAGATCTGCAACAAACAATAACCAATATCAAATCATCTGTTGAAAACATCATAACTGAAAAAGTACAACTTGACAAGGACCTGAAGCAAGTTTCATCAAGCCGGACAACTCTAGAAAACGAATTGAAAGTGCTTTACAAGACCAAAGAAAACTTTGAACTTTTGAAAAGGGACGAAATAAGCCTGTCCAGTGCGGTCAATGAAATTTCTTCTTCGATTAAAAAATTGGAAGAATCTCTAAAAGACATGGATAAAGAAACTATTGAAAAAAACATCAAAGATTTTTCTGGCATTTTAAGCAAGCTTGAAGAAACGCTTCATGAAAAACAAGAGGAATACCAGAAGCTTGCAGACCAATATTCTAAAGCCGAAGCTGAGGCAGGACACTATAAGAAAGAAACAATCATACGCCTCAAAAATGAGCTAGAAGAAAAACTCCAATTGCAAAGGGATGCAGAAAAACTCAAAAAACAAATAGGCTCAGAAACAGACAAAGCTCTTGAAAAGAAGCGTGGGCTTGTAGAAAAATATGTGGG